>Ga0307375_10000329_pt1 | contig 62700 bp, 70 predicted proteins | sample TR1MG_FD_202531 | JGI IMG/M metagenome (GOLD analysis project Ga0307375, IMG submission 202531) | Soil microbial communities from Risofladan, Vaasa, Finland - TR-1 | ecosystem: Environmental > Terrestrial > Soil > Coastal area > Acid sulfate soil | place: Finland: Risofladan, Vaasa | collected... | reverse complement strand
AGACACGGTGTCGCCCTTGATCGAATAGGTGCGCTTGTCAAAGGTGACAGAAGTCGGTTGGAAGGTTGTGGCCGGAACGGGCTTGTCTTTCGTCACCTTCAGAACCTTATAGGCATCAGCCACCCGGTGAATGGCCTGACAGACCATTTGGCTCCCGAGTGCGGGCCATTGCTCACGGACTGGATAGTACGCCAGATGGTGCAAGGCCACTCGGTTCCAACATCGGTGCTGAACGACAAAGGGCACGATGGCATGACAGGCGTGAGCAAACGCCGCCGCCAGAGCCGTCAAGGAAGCAGACTGATCCGGTGTAGACAAAAGTTTCAGAGATATGGTACGCCTGCTCATATAGGAACAATATTACAACCGGAGACGACTTGTAAACCGTCTCCTTCCCTCCCCGGCCTGAACGCCGGGGTATCACGGAGACACTGATGAATCTGTTATTTGTCGGGGATGTCGTAGGTGATGCCGGCCGGCGTGTCCTGTTAGACAGGTTGCCCGTGCTGCGTGAGCGCTTCAAGATCGATGTCGTGGTTGTCAATATCGAGAACGCGGCCGGCGGCTTTGGCGTGACCGACAAGATTCTCCAGGAATGCCTAGCTCATAATATCGACGTCTTAAGTACCGGCAATCATGTCTTCGATAAGCGCGAAGCCTTGGAGCTTGTGCGCCGCGAGCCGCGTCTTCTCCGTCCTCACAACTATCCCATAGGGACGCCAGGGAGCGGTTGGTATGTGGGAGAAAGCCGGGCAGGCGAGCCCTTTGCGGTTTTGAACGTCATGGGTACGGCGTTCATGCATCCGGTCTTGGATTGCCCCTTTGCCTGCGCGCGGACCGTGCTTGCTGAAAAACCCGCGCACGTCAAAGCCGTTTTGGTGGACTGCCATGCGGAAACGACGAGTGAAAAAATGGCCATGGGATGGTTTTTGGACGGGCAGGTGAGCGCGGTCGTAGGAACGCATACGCATGTGCCGACGGCCGATGAGCGTGTCCTGCCCGGGGGTACGGCTTATATTTCCGATGTTGGTATGACCGGATGCTACGATTCGGTCATAGGCATGAATAAGGAGAAGGTGCTAAAGCGCATGGTGCAGAAATTGCCGGAACGCTTGGAGGCCGCCGAGGGGAGTGCGACCCTGTGTTGTGTCGTGATTGATATTGACGTAAAGACCGGCCGTAGCCGCGGTATTCAACGGTTGAGCGTGCGGGAATCATGAGTTCGTACTGGCTTTTTAAGAGCGAGCCTAGTTCATTTTCCTTAGAGGATCTCATAAAGGGCCGCAGCCCCGAGCCCTGGAGCGGCGTACGCAACTTCCAGGCGCGCAACTTCATGCGCGCGATGGCGGTCGGGGATCGGGCCTTTTTTTACCATTCCAGCTGTCCTGTGCCGGCTATCGTAGGTGAGGTCGAGGTCGTGACGGCGGCCTACCCCGACCACACGGCTTTTGATCCCGAGGACCACCATTACGATCCTCGGGCAAGCAAGGAGAATCCCATTTGGTCTATGGTGGATGTGGCTTTTCGTGAGAAGTATCCAAGGCCTGTGACCTTGGCGGAGTTGAAGGACTGTCCGGCGCTAGCCCCCATGAGGCTTTTGGCGCGCGGCAATCGCCTGTCCGTTCTCCCCGTCTCGCGAGAGGAATGGGACATCATTCGGGGCATGAGTGGCCGTTTATGAGGTTTTTTCACTTATGGGGCGAACCTGCCTCCGAGCGCGTGCGCTTGGCCTTGGGCTTTAAGCGGATTGATTATGAGTTGGTCGTCCCCGACTTTGAGGATGACGAGCTCTTTTTTGAGTTGGGCGTCTCGCGTTCGGCGCCGGTCGTTTTGTGGGATGACGGGCTCGTTCAGACCGAAAGTCTAGAGATATGGCGGGAAATCGAGCAACGCTTCCCGGCCCCTAGCCTTTTCGATCCTTTAACGGACGAGCAATGGCAATCCATACGGGACTGGCGACAGGCCGCGACCCGCCTTCTCGATCGGCTCTATGCCCCGCTTCGTCCCGCTTATCTGGGCGTGGCCGACGACGAGGGGCGCCTGGCCTCCTATAAGGCCTCGGTACAGGCCCGGTTTCAGGTCAGTCTAGAGGAGTTGGCCAATGATCGTTATGGTCTTTACGCACAGCTAGACGGGCTTACCCACTTCAAGGCGTTGGGTGCTTATGTCGCCCAGCACGGCTTTTATGGTCCCGCTCTCTCGGTCGCCGATTTGCTTCTAGTCGCCGATCTTTTCCCGTTACAACTTTTAGATGGGGTGAGCCTGCCCATCGATCTCATGTATTATTTTGAGCGCGTGCAGGACCGTTGCGGTGTAAACTTGCGCGCAGGGCTTGTGGCCGAATAAATGAGGGGTGGTTATGACGTTATGTGAGTTGCTCGGTTATCTCGACGCGCATGTGCCCTACGCTATCCTTGACGGAGGGTGTAGCGAGACCTTAGAAAAGGTGCGCGGCAAGACACATAAGGACGAGTATGCAAGCGAGGTTGTGGCGGCCATCGTAGGCGGCCTAGCGCAGACAGGCGAGAGCGTAGCTATTACCCGCGCCCAGGCGACCACAGCGCTTGGCCCTTTACGGTTGCGCGCCATGCGCGACGATGCCTCGGGCGAGGATTTGCGGCGCATGAAGGATATCGTCCACGCCATAGATAGCGCCTTTAACGAGGAGGCCTTGGCGGCCCGCGGGTCTTAAGCGAGCGGGGGTGCCTAGGCCCGCGCTAGCGGAGAAAGAGTTGGTAGGCGGCGTTGTCGGTCTCGTTTTGATAATCCATCCCCAAGGTTTCCAAAAACGCCGGCAATTGTTCTTGCTCGGCCTTGGGGACCTGCATGCCGATCAAGACACGCCCATAATCCGCCCCATGGTTGCGGTAATGAAAGAGGCTGATGTTCCAGTTCCGGCCCATGGCGTTTAAGAATGTCATTAAGGCGCCGGGCCTGTCTGGAAATTCGAAGCGGTAAATCAGTTCGTTGTCGACAGCGCAGCGGCCGCCGACCAAGTGGCGTACATGAAGTTTGGCCATTTCGTTGTCGGTGAGGTCGAGGATCTCGTAGCCTTCCTTGCGCAGCGTAGCGAGCAGATCCGAGGCCCCCGCGCCTCCTGGAACCTGGAGGCCGACGAAGACGTGGGCCGACGTGGGCCCTGCGTAGCGATAGTTGAACTCGGTGATATTGCGCTGGCCTATGAGCCCACAAAACGTCCGAAAGCTTCCAGGCGTTTCCGGGATGGTGGCGGCAAACAAAATCTCGCGGCGTTCCCCGATCTCGGCGCGTTCTGCCACATGCCGTAGGCGATCGAAGTTCATATTGGCGCCCGAGACTATGGCCGCCAAGGTGCCGGTCCCGGGGTGGGCGAGCGCATAGGCCTTAAGGCCCGCCACGGCCAACGCCCCCGACGGCTCTACGACCGACCGGGTATCTTCGAATATGTCTTTTATGGCCGCGCACATCGCGTCGTTGCTGACGATCAAGGCCTCGTCTACCAGTCGCCGGGCGATCCGAAACGGTTCTTCGCCCATTTGGCGCACCGCGACGCCGTCGGCAAAGGTCCCCACGCGGTCGAGCATGACGCGTGATCCGCGCTCGAGCGAGCGCGCAAACGCGCACGCATCGGCCGGTTCGACCCCGATGATGCGGATGTCCGGGCGCAGGGCCTTGATATAAAGCGCGATACCCGCAATGAGGCCGCCGCCGCCGACCGGCACGAATATCGCGTCGAGCTCTCCTGGGTGCTGTTTTAAGATCTCCATGCCGATCGTCCCTTGACCGGCAATGACGTCGGGATCGTCGTAGGGGTGGATGAAAGGCAGGCCTTGTTCGGCGCTCAAGAGGCGCGCGTGGGCGTAGGCGGCATCGTAGTTGTCGCCGGCCAACACGACTTCCCCGCCCCACCTGCGCACCGCGTCGACCTTGATCTGGGGTGCCATGGTCGGCATGACGATGACCGCGCGAATGCCGAGCTTATGGGCGGAGAGCGCGACCCCTTGCGCATGGTTGCCGGCCGATGCCGTGATGACGCCCCGGGCGCGTTCTTCGGGCGAGAGCTGGGCGATTTTATTGTAGGCGCCGCGCAGCTTGAACGAAAAGACCGGTTGCAGGTCTTCGCGTTTTAAGAGTACGGGGCGCATCAGGCGCGCCGATAGCCCAGAGGCGGTCTGGAGCGGTGTTTCTGTCGCAACGTCGTAGACGCGCGAATTGAGGATCCGTTTTAGGTAATTGCGTATCATGGGTTCGGTCCGGAGAGCGCAGTCTAGCAGAGCGCTTGCGGGCGAACCACCAAAGCCCGCCTTATGGTCCCTGTAAGATCCAACCGCAGAGGCGAGAGCGGTTGGGGATGCGCCGCTTAAACCACCCTTTTAGGCCAGCACCTCGTCAGGCCCCGTAGCCTAGCGTCATTAAGATCATGTCGGCGTCCCGGTAACCGTAGCGCGACGACTGCTGGAACGTGATGTGATTCCAACGCAGGCCGATTCGCCAGTAGCGAGAGAGGTGGTAGGACGCAGAAAGCGATACCAGCAAGGACGCGTGGTAGCCGTTGGTTTGTACGCCGGGGTCAATATAATATGTGGTATTGAGGACTTCGGGACCTATGGCCATCGCGACATGAAGGGCGCGCGTGATGTTGCGCGTCAAGCGATATTGGACAAAGACGCCGTCCGTTCCGTGGTTTACTCCTTCGTTTAAGTAGCCGGTCTCCCATTGGGGTCCCGCGTAGTAGACCATCCCTGCCACCCCGAATTTAGGGCCAGGCTCGTTTGCAATCCCAAGGCCTCCCGCGCCGACGAGTGAGGCCTGTGCAAGGCCCCAACATGCCAGCCATCCCAAGGCTATGGCCGCCGTCTGGTGTGCCCTCTTATTCTTGTTCATGGAGTTTCCCTACCCTTATCGTGAATGAGGCGTCCTTGATGTTTGTCGCTTCATGCCTGATCCGACGCATACAGGAAGTCGCGATCCTTTTGTTCGCCCCTTGCCGTTGATTGGACCGTATCGGTTGATTCGAGACCAGGGATCTTCATCCTACTTGAGGGCGGTATTCTGGGGTATCGTTCCCTTTATAGGACGCATGGCGTGGTTTAAGGGATGTACGGCGCGGCACCTTAAGGTCTGAAGGCGCCATGCGTCCCCGTATGGGCCGGTCTTTTCTTCGGGGCGGGCCCCAGGTATTCTGCGCGTATGACACAAGACGACATGAAGAAAGCGGCGGCGCAAGCCGCGTTGGAGTTCGTGCCTCGCGGAGGCGTGATCGGTGTAGGGACGGGCAGCACGGCCAATCATTTTATTGATGCCCTAGCCACCATCAAAGGACGCATAGACGGGGCGGTGGCAAGCTCGGTCGCGACCGCCGAGCGCTTAAAGCGCCACGGCATTACGGTTTTTGATTTAAATGAAGTAGGCGATCTCGCGGTCTATGTTGATGGTGCCGACGAGGCGACTGTCCATCGCGCCCTGATCAAGGGCGGCGGCGGGGCGCTCACTCGGGAAAAGATCGTCGCTGCGGCAAGCCGTAGCTTCGTTTGCATAGCCGATGAAGGCAAGCTCGTAGAGGTGTTAGGCCACTTTCCTTTGCCGATAGAGGTGATCCCCATGGCGCGTAGTCTCGTGGCGCGCGAGATCGTCGCATTGGGCGGGGAACCGGTCCTGCGCCAAGGTTTCAAGACCGATAACGGGAATGTGATTTTAGATGTCCATGGACTAAAGATCCTGGATCCGGTTGCCCTTGAAGAGCGACTGAATAACATCACGGGGGTCGTTACGAACGGACTCTTCGCGCGCAGGGGTGCTGATGTGCTCTTGCTGGGCGGGGTAAACGGCGTGCGTCGCATTGCATAAATCTAAAGATTCGCCCCAAACGTCGGCCACGGATTAGGCGCGATTTCCTCTATACTTTGGAATTGCACGAGGCATGGGCCTCGTCTTTGCGTGGGAGGTTTCCAATGCGTCGCTTCGCCATGGTTTGCAGTCTCTGTCTTATGAGCGCCCCCGCTTTCGCGGTCATGACCACAGCGCTCGCTCGTCAAAACGATAGGCCCCATCATGCCTCGGCGGCAACGTCCTCTCACGCCTTACACCGCTCCGCTAGAGGTAAGGATCGATCCACGCCTTGATGCGGTTTGCGTTCATCGCGCCTGCCGTACGGCCGACCTCCTGGCCCTTTTTAAAAACCGCAAGCGTTGGGATGCTGCGGATGGCGTAGCGGTTGGCGAGCCCCTGCTGTTCTTCGGTATTGACCTTGACGAAGCGCGCCTTGGGACTAAGCTCTGTTGCCACTTGCGCAAAGGCGGGCCCCATCATCTGGCAAGGCCCGCACCATGGCGCCCAGAAGTCCACGACAATGGGGAGTTCGTCTCCGGCGAGGTGACGCGCGAACCCGGCCTCGTTGACCGCGATCGGTTCGTTCGGCAAAACCGGTTTATGACAGGCCCCGCAATGCGGGTTTTGGGCGAACCGTTCGATCGGTACGCGGTTTTTTTGTCCGCAATGCGGGCAAACAACTTGCTTGAGCGCCATCACGATCCCTCCAGGCTATCCATCCCCCACATATGGGGCCTGCTTTCTGTGCTTTCTAGTCACCCGCCCCCGAGAAAGCCTTGTTGACGCCATGCCTCGAAGACCACGACCGCCACCGCGTTCGAGAGATTCATGCTGCGGTTGCCGGGGCGCATGGGGAGACGGAGTCGATGCTCGGGCGCAAGGGCCAGAAGGACGTCGTCCGGGAGTCCGCGCGTCTCGGGACCAAAGAGCAAGGCGTCGGAGGCCTGGAAGGCCATTTCGGTATAAAGCCGCGCGCCGCGGGTCGAGAAGGCGAGTAGCCGAGGGGGGCGTACGGCGTCTGTGAAGGCCGCGAGGCTCGCGTGGACGCTGAGCGTCACCCATTCGTGGTAATCGAGCCCGGCGCGTCGCAATTGGCGATCTTCGAGCGTAAAGCCAAGTGGTGCGATGAGATGGAGTTGAGCGCCGGCGTTGGCGCACAGCCTAATGGCATTCCCCGTGTTCGGCGGGATCTCGGGCTCGAACAGGACGACATGAAACCCCGGGCTGTCATTCGACATAAGTGCTCACTATCAGTAAGAGTAAGTGTTTACGAGCGCGAAAATACCGGTGGCAGAGTACAACACCTTGTTTGTAAAGAAAATGTCCCGTATAGCGTTTTTGTCGTGACGCATACCATGGCTTGCATTATGCTTGAGCCCGAATTGTGCGGGGGCACTCCGCGTGCGTAGTGGGGCCGTATCAGGCCCGTTTGTGGTTCGGCACGCTTTGTGCATTTCCCTTAAGCTAGGTTGCCTTGAGCAGCAAGCCACAGGATCAGGGCCCGTTTAAGCGGGTCCTGAATAGATGAACCTTTAAAAGGTTAAAAAGAGGGGTACCGGATATGAAACGGCAGCAAGCGGGCTTTACCTTAATCGAACTCGTAGTTGTGATTATTATTTTGGGCATATTGGCGGCCGTGGCCTTGCCGAAGTTCATGGGCTTGAGCTCGGATGCGCGCGCCTCCGTGGTCAATGGCTTATCGGGGTCGGTGAACGAGGCCTCCGCCATGGTCCATGCCTTGGCTGAGGTGCAGGGCCAGGTCGCAGCAACCGGCTCGGTCACGATTCCAGGCGGCACGGTGACGACCGCGTATGGCTATCCGGATGGCACCGCGACCGGCATTCTCGTCGCCTTGCAGGATAGCTCGGCTACGGCTACGAATAGCTTCCCGTTTTTGTTTGCGGCCGGGTCGCCTGCGACCTTCGCGTATGAAGCGCCCAACGCCACCAAAGTTGTCTCTTTAACGGGTTGCGTCGTGAGTTATACCCCGGTTGCCGCGACAGGTGGGGTGCCTACGATCACGAATGCCACGGGTAGTTGTTAAGGTAATAGGGCCCGCCGTTATGGCGGGCCTCTTTTTATGAGCATCCCTTTTTCCTTACACGCGCCCTTAAGGGCTGCGTCGCATCCCAGCCCGCAGGTCCAAGCGAAGCGCCCCGGTTCGTTGGCCGATAGGGGCTATACCTTGCTCGAGATCGTGGTTGTTTTGATCTTAGTCGGCATTATGGCGGCGGTGATCGCGCCGCGCTTTATCGGGACTTCCGGATTTACCGTACAGACCACCGCCGATCGGCTTTTGATGGCGGCGCGCTACGCCAATACCTTAGCCCAAAATCAGGGTGTTACGACCACGCTGACCGTGGGCGCGACGACTTTTCAGGTGACGCAAAATGGCGCACCGGTCACAAACCCCAGTTTGCAATCCGCCTCTTTCGTGATCCCGATTCCGGCCTCCGTGACGATCACTCCGCAGGCGAGCGTGTCCTTTAGTCGCGACGAATCGACGGCCTCGGTCACGACACCTGTGACCTTTACCGTCGCGGGTGCGGGGCCTTCGGTCTTGGTCTATGTCACGGGCGCGGCTTATGCCTATGAGTGCCAAAGCGGGGGAGTATGCCCATGAGATTGCGCGGGATGGCGCACGGCGCGCGCCTTCAAGGCATGACCTTGCTCGAGTTGATCGTCGTGATCGTTTTATTGGGCATCCTCGCGGTCGGTTTTCTCGCGATGTACGGGCAAGTGACGGCGCATAATGCCGCAGGCTCGCAGACCGCCGAGATGACATGGGTGGGGCAAGGGACGCTGGAGGCGGTATTGGCGCAGCCCGTGTCCAATACCTTTAAGGCGAATACAGGTACGCTTTGCCAGCAGTTGAATACGGCGTACAGCATTTACCAGGTGACGTGTACCGTGAGCTCTCTTCCTAATAAGACGGTGGCGGGCACGACCTATTATCAGTACCAGGTGACGGTCGCCGTCACTTGCGCGTCCGGATCGTGTGCGCCTATGAGCTTTGCCGCCTATGCGTATACGACGTAGCGCCGGCTTTACGTTGATCGAACTTGTGATGAGCATCGTGCTCACCGCCCTTTTAATGGCGGTCGTGGCGCCGTTTCTCGTCAATCTTTTTCAAAGTTATACGGCGAGCGCCGCCGGCGCCGATTTGGCCTCGGCCGCGGGTCCCGCGGTCTGGCAGATGCAATGGGATGCGCGCAACGCCAACCATCTCAACGTCACGAACGCTTGTCGGCTGATCCTGCGACAGCCTAACGCTACGAAGATCAAGTACGGTTATACCGCGGGCACGATTATTCAGATTCTGCCTTCGGGCGCACAGCTTCTGCTCTTGGCGCATGTCGTGGCCCCGGGCGGGGTCTGCCCCTTTACCAAACTGACGACGCGCCTTGCCACTTATCGTTTTATCTACACGGGCTCGGCCAATCAGGGGCAGTATTGGGTGGAGGGGGCCCTGTCTGCCGATGGCTACTAAGAAGATATTCAACCAGTCGGGGCTTGCCCTGGTGACGCTCATCTTCCTGATTTTGGTGGGCGCTCTTTTGCTTTCGAGCATGGCTTATTTGTATGGCGCGGCGGCTACCGGGCAGGCCGTGCAAAATGGCGGGGCCCAGGCCTTTTTGGCGGCAGAAAGCGGTGATCAGTATGGCGTGTATTATTTGGCGACCCAGTATGCCACGACCCTTCCGCCGTCGCCGCTTACCGTGACCGCCCCTTGGGTGACTCCATCGGCTTGCTTGGCGCCGGTCGTGACCATAACCGCGACTACGCCGCTCGTCACTTATACCGTTTCGTCGGTTGCCACCTGTCCTGGCGTCGGCGCGCGTTGGACCGTGACGCGTACGGTGAGCGTGACGGTTACCGGTACGGCCGGGCGCGGTAATCAGGGTGTAGGGGGAGGTGGGCAAAAAGGCAAGCCGTCAGGCTATAGTTATGCCGTGACAGGATGGACCGAGCAGTAGAGTGGGGCTCGAGCTCGCGCGCCTTCGGGCGACTGCGATTTCGTGCTCCCTATGAGACACACATAGAGGGGCCCGCTTAATATTATGACCGAGACCTCGATTACAGAAACGCTCGCGCCCAATCGCCCGCGCAAGATGCGGTTGGGCGATCTTTTGTTAGAGCATAAGATCATATCGCGAGAGCAGCTCGAAACCGCGCTGGCCGATCAGCGTAAGAGCGGGCGGCGGTTAGGGCGCGTGTTGATCGAGAACGGCTATCTCACAGACGATGCGCTGCTCGATTTCCTGTCGCGGCAACTGCGTATTCCGTTCGTCGATCTGCGCCGTTATAGCTTCGTGCCGGAGGTCGTGCGTCTGATTCCGGAGGCCTATGCGCGTCGTTTTCGGGCCGTCGCCTTGCGCGACGAAGGTTCGGCGATTCTCGTAGGGCTCGCAGACCCCATCGATATCTTCGCGCACGACGAGATTGCGCGACTCATTCAACGGCCGCTCAAGCTCGCCGTGGTCAAGGAAGTCGACCTCTTGCGGGCGCTCGATGTCGTGTATCGTCGCACGGAAGAGATCAGTGGGCTCGCCGCCGAATTGGAGCAGGAGCTGTCGGCCTATGACATCGACCTAGGCCTTGTCCCCGCGGTCGCAGATGGCATCAACGACGCGCCCGTCGTCAAACTCTTGCAGACCATCTTCGAAGACGCCATCCAGGTCAATGCCTCCGATATTCACATAGAGCCGGACGACGCCGCGGTACGCGTGCGGTTTCGGATCGATGGCGAGTTGCGGGTGCAGACGACCGCTGATCGTAAGATCGCCCAGGCCCTGGTGTCGCGTTTGAAGCTCATGGCCTCGCTTGATATCTCGGAGCGCAGGTTGCCGCAGGATGGCCGTTGCCAGGTTCGCTTTCGCGATACCGTGATCGATGTGCGTATGTCGACCGTGCCCGTGCAACACGGCGAGTCGGTGGCCATGCGCCTTTTAAATCAGTCCAACGGCATATTGGAGCTCGATCTTTTGGGCATGCCGCCGGATCTCTTGGCGCGCTTGCGCGCCTTGATTCATATGCCCCATGGCCTCGTGCTCGTCACGGGCCCCACGGGTAGCGGCAAGACCACGACCTTGTATGGCGCGTTAAAGGAGCTGAATACGACATCCGCCAAGCTCCTGACCGTGGAAGATCCGGTGGAGTACCGCTTGCCGGGCGTCAACCAGGTCCAGGTCAATAGTAAAATCGATCTTTCGTTTGCGCGCGTCCTTCGTGCGTTTTTGCGCCAGGATCCCGACATCATTCTTATAGGCGAGATGCGGGATACAGAAACCGTGGAGATTGGCTTGCGCGCGGCCATGACCGGCCACTTGGTCTTGTCGACCCTGCACACGCATGACGCCATCTCCAGCGCCTTACGCCTCATGGACATGGGCGCCGAACCCTATTTGGTGGCCGCTTCCTTGCGCGGTGTGGTAGCCCAACGCCTTGTCCGCAAAGTGTGTGACGGCTGCGGCGAGCCGGTCGCGGCGAGCCTTACGGAAAAGGCCCTCTTCGCGGAAGCATTCGGCGCAGACGCCCCGCTTGCTTTGCGGCGCGGCCGCGGTTGTACGTTTTGCCAGCATACCGGTTATCGGGGCCGGATCGGGATCTATGAGCTCTTGGAGATCGACGAGACCCTGATGTTTGCCCTACAAAACCGCGATCCCGAGGCCTTTCATCGTGCCGCCTGTGCCGTGCCCCATTTTCGGCGTCTGCGCGTCGAGGCCTTGACGCAGGCCGCGCGCGGCGTGACGACCCTAGAAGAGGCGTTACGCGCCGTGTATGGGACCGGCGGCTGATGGCGGCCTTCCGCTATAAGGGACGCAACGGCCGTGGCGAGGCCGTGGCGGGTTTGATGGAGGCGTCGAGCAGCGACGCGGTCGCCAATCATTTGTTTAATCTCGGCATCACGCCCATCGATATTTATGACGCGCCGCTAAAGCCCCAGCGTGTGTGGTTGCGGGAACTGGGGGGCGGGCGCGTAGAACTCACCGAACTCGTCTTGTTTTGTCGGCAGATGTACACCTTGCTCAAGGCCGGCGTCCCTTTGATGCAGGCCATAAGCGGTCTGCGCGCCTCGGCGCATAATCGGCACTTGGCCCAGGTCTTGGGGCAAATGACCGAGGCCTTGGACGCGGGGCTTGATCTCACCGCGGCCGTCAAGCGCCACCCGAAGACCTTCTCTTCCCTTTTTGTCGCTTTGATTCAGATCGGCGAGACGACCGGCACGCTCGATCTGTCGTTTTCCCAGCTCGCCTTGTACCTGGAGCGCGAGCATGAAATGCGCCTACGCATCAAGTCCGCCACGCGCTACCCTTTGTTCGTCGTCTTCGCGCTCGTGATTGCGGTCTTTATCATCAATATGTTTGTCATCCCGGCATTCGCTCATGTCTATAGCGGACTCCATGCGCAATTGCCGCTCGCCACGCGCATCTTGATCATGACGTCGCAGTTCACGGTGGCTTATTGGTATGACGTGGTAGCCGTCATCGTCTTGGCGGCGCTTGCCATCCGGACGTATGTGCGCACGTCCGCGGGCCGTTACCGCTGGCACCGTTGGCACCTAAACCTCCCCATCGTCGGGCCGATATTTACGCGCGCCCTGCTCGGACGGTTCGCTCGCGCCTTGGCGATCACCATTAAAAGCGGCGTGCCCCTCATCCAGGGGCTTACCGTGATAAGCCGCGCGGTTGACAATGATTATGTCGCGTCCCGTATCCTCCAGATGCGCGACGGCATAGAGCGCGGCGAGACCTTGACTCGCACGGCGCAGGCTACGGGGCTTTTCCCGCCGCTCGTATTGCAGATGGTGTCCGTGGGCGAGGACAGCGGCGCGATCGACTCCCTTATGACCGAGGTCGCCGAATATTACGAGCGCGAGGTCGATTACGACCTTCGTAACCTGAGCGCGGCCATCGAACCTTTGTTGGTTGTCGGCATGGGAATTTTGGTTCTCATTTTGGCGCTTGGCGTCTTTTTACCGATGTGGGACTTGGCTCATGCGGCATTCAAGCAAAGCGGGTCGGCCTAAAGGTATAGGCGTTTTGGCTTTATCAACGGGTATTTGGCGCGGCATCTCTGGTGACGTATCGAGTAGCGCGTGCTACTGTGATAAAAAAATGATCATCCGAAGGCGCGGACGGGCGATCGACATAAAAACTCATTGGGGGGGATATGTGGAAAGGGTGGCGGCGCGAGGGTAAAGGGCTAGGGCTTGCGGCCTTGGGCGTGCACGCCTCGGGGCTTTCCTTTGTGCGCGTAGAAAGGCCGCCCCGCGATCGCCCGCGCGTCTCGGTCGCCGAATTTAGACCCTATGCCGGTAACGACCCCTCCAAATTGCTTACGCAGATGGCGGCCGACCATAATTTAAAGCGCGGTCCATGCACCACGGTCTTGAACGAAGGCGACTACCGTCTATTGCAGACCGAGGCGCCGGACGTGAAGGCCGAGGAGTTGAAGGCGGCCCTGCGCTGGCGTATCAAGGATTTAATCGACTTTCACGTCAACGACGCCACGATCGACGTCTTCGATGTCCCGATCGAGCTCCCAGGCCGCACGGCGCTCGTCTATGTCGTCGTAGGCCGCAACGACGCCATCCGAAAACGCGTCGACTTCATGCATGATGCGGGCGTCGCGCTGTCGATAATCGATATCCCGGAGCTCGCGCAACGCAATTTAGCGCAGCTCTTGCCCGAAGATCGCGAGGGCGTGGCCCTCCTTACGCTTAACGAAGACGGCGGCTGCATCACGATCACCCGCGAGGGCGCGCTTTTCTTGTCGCGCACGATCACGGGGGTGCGCATGGCAGACTCCGATACCGCCACATACGAGCGTCTCTTGCTCGAGTTGCAACGATCCCTCGACTACTTCGAGAGCTCTTTTCGTCAAAGCCCGATCATGAATGTCGTGATCGCCCCGGCGTCGACCGAGGGCGCGGCGCTGGCCGACTTTTTTAAGGCCAATCTCGCGCAACGCGTCACGCTCTGGGAGATGGATCATTACGGCGAGATCGAGATCGTGCGCCCCTTACCCCCCTTGTGCTTGCTGACGATGGGCGCGGCCTTGCGTGAGGAAAAGGTGGCGCTATGATGACCCAGCAAATCAATCTCTATCACCCCATCTTTCGCCGTGAACAGAAATTGTTTTCCGCGATTACCATGGTGCGGATATGGTTTGCGTTGTTGGCGGTGGCCTTGCTCGTCACGCTCTTCGACGCTTGGCAGACCCGCCATATGACCGCCGCCTTGAAGGATGCGCTCGGCAATAAGCGGGCGGCGCAGGCCAGGCTCCAAGACGCCGACCGCCTTTTTGGCGTCGAGCAGGCGCGCGCCAAACTGACGGCCTTGGAGGGACGCGAACAGGCCTTGGCGCGTCTTTCGCGATTCGTGCGCGAGAGCAGGCGCGCCCGCGTCGGTCCGGCGCCTCTCTTCGGAGCGGTAGCTACGGCGATTAAGCCCGGACTGTGGGTCACGCACTTCCTGTTAGATCGTAAGACTCGGACTCTGGTTTTGGCGGGCCATAGCGTGTACCCCGCACTTGTGCCCTTGTTTTTAAAGGATCTTGTGGCGACGCCCGCCTTGGCGGGTTATCGTTTCCGGGACATCGCCATCACGCGCGTGAAGCTCCGAGGGACTTACAAGTCTTATGTCGACTTCACGGCCAGCACCAATGCCCCTGCGGCGCGCGTAAGCCAGCCGGAACCAGGCCTCGCGAAAGGAGCGGTTTCCCATGGACCTTAAGGCCCTTTGGCGCAGGAATCAGGAGCGCATAGATGCCTTGACCCTGCGTGAGCGCGTCCTTTTGTTTAGCGCCTTAGTCGCACTCACCTACACGGCCGTTTTTATGGGGTTCATACGCCCCTTGGAACATAAGGCACAGGCGGCCGCTCGCGCGCTTGCGGTCGCACATCGACAGACGCAGGTGTTCGAGTACGCGTTTGAACATGTGTTGGACCCCAAAACGCGCTTACGCGAGGCGGCGCAACGCGCCGCGCTCTTAACGCAGGTGGCGCACCTTAAGGAGCGTCTGCACCTGCTCACAAATGGCCTCGTGCCCGCGCATGACATGCCGGCGCTGATGCATCATGTATTAGTGGAAGTACCCGGCGTTACGCTTTTGGCGCTCGTGAATCATGCCGCCGTCCCGATATCGCGTACCCCAAAGAGTCGACCCTTTCTCTACCGGCACGAGATGACGATTGTCGTGCGCGGTCCTTATCGCGATTTGACGCACTACCTTACGGTCCTGGCCCACACGAAGAGACGTATTCTCTGGGGCCGCGTGATGCTGACCGCCGATCGCTACCCGTTTTCCACCGTAAGCCTCCATATTTACACCTTGAGTGCTCGAGAGGCCCTACTCCAATGATTGGCACGATCCTTGTAAGGGATGGGCTATGAATAAAAAATGGATATTCCTGGGGATCCTCGTTTTTGGAACCTTTAACGTCTGTGCTCGGGGTTTTACCGATCCGACGAGGCCGCCTTGGCTAGGTCCCCGGCAGACCGGGGCGCAAAACGCCGGCTTGCAGGCGATCTTATCGGGTGGCCCAAGACGGCTCGCGCTCATTGATGGCCGTTTGTGCACGGTGGGCGAGCGCGTGGGCGCAAGCCGCATCATGGCTATACGAAGCGACGCGGTGGTTTTGCGGGGGCGCTTAGGCGAGCGTACGCTTTTCCTTCCGAATCATTCGATCAAGATAGTCAAGACAGCGGTATTAGGGGGGGTGCGTCCATGAGACGTTTTGTTGGGTTCCTTCCCTTATGGGCCGGCGCCCTTGCGCTTTCCGCGTGCGCCCCTAGCGGCTTTGACAAACCCTTGACCGCGCGCATGCAAAAGCACCTACAGGCCGCGCGCGACTCCCAGCATGTCGCCGTGTCATCGGCTGTGCGGGCAGCACTTGTGCCAGCTATTACCATACAGCTACCGCACGGCCGGACGCTTGCGGTCCCCGGGAGATTTAATTTCACGGCCACAGACGCCCCCGCCGGGAAGGTGTTCATGAGCCTCGTTCGGGGCACGTCTTACAGTATCGCCTTGCCAGGTCGCCTGAGGGGGCGCATCAGCCTCCATCTGAAGAATGTGACGGTCCCGGAGGCCATGCGCATCATTCGTACCGAGAACGGCTACCAGTATCGGCGTCACGGCCACCAGTATTATATATTGTCGCCAGGACTAAGGACGCGCTTGTTCCGCGTCCATTATCTCAATGTCGTGCGGTCCGGGGTCTCCGAAACGCGGCTTGCCGGCAATAGTCTCACGAGCGTGGGTACGACCGGCGGTACGACCACGGGCGGCACCCCGCCTACCGCGATGGGGACGCAAGGCACGCCTACGATCTCGGTCAAGACCACGTCGCGTAGCGATTTTTGGACGACACTGACGCAGACCGTCACGGCCTTGGTGGGTAAGGGTCCGGGGCGCAAGGTCGTCGCGAACCCCCAAGCGGGCCTCTTGGTCGTGCGTGCGGACGCCGCCCGTTTGCATACGGTCAGTCGTTTCCTGCGCTTAACGCAGATCAGCGTCGATCGCGAGGTCGTCATCGACGCCAAGATATTAGAGGTGGATCTCAAGAGCGGCTATCAAAGCGGGATAGACTGGGCCAAGCTTGGGAACGTCGCGGGCGCGAGCATCTTAGCGGCGCAGACCGGAGGCGCCCAATTGTTGTCTTCGGGGGTCTCGACCATAGGCGGTCAAGTCGGCAACCTCAATCCCGCGACCGGCGCCTACACCCCTATTAATAACACCTTGACGTCGGCCTTTGGCGGCATCTTTAGTCTGGCGCTTCACGCCGGCAATTTCGCGGCCTTCATCCAGCTTTTAAATACCGAAGGGCGGGTCCAGGTCCTTTCGAGTCCGCGCGTCTCTACGGTCAACGAGCAAAAGGCGGTGATCAAGGTAGGTGGCGATAATTTCTTTGTCACGGGTGTCTCTAATACCGAGTCCTTGGTGGGAGTCGCGGCCGTCGCCACGCCGTCTGTGATACTGACCCCGTTCTTCTCCGGGATCGCCCTGGATGTGACTCCGGAAATCGATGGCCATGGATCGATTATTCTCTACATCCATCCCTCGGTAAGTCAGGTGACCCAGGTCAATCAACAGTTCAGCGTCTCGGGTCAAGCCTTCAACCTTCCGCTCGCATCGAGCTCGATTCAGGAATCGGATTCGGTGGTGCGCGCACAAAGCGGTCAAGTCATTGTCATAGGCGGCCTCATGAAGGAGGGATCGACGAATAGCCACGCGGCCATACCGTTCCTTGGGAATATTCCGCTTCTCGGAAACCTCTTCAAGGACAAGAAGGTCGTGCGCGTCAAAAAGGAACTCGTGATTCTCTTGAAACCTACGGTAGTCGATCTCGGTACGCCGTGGAGTCGCGAGCTCAGCCAAGCGCAGAGAAGAATTAGCCAGATTACGGGTCATTAAATGTACGAGCGCTACTTCGGTCTTCGCGAATTGCCGTTCGGTATCACGCCCGACACAGGCTACTACTTCGCGCATGCCAAGCAGCAAGAGGCCTTGAATATGCTGCTCGCCGCGGTGCGCATGGGCGAGGGCTTTTTGAAGGTGACAGGCGAGGTGGGCACTGGAAAAACGCTCCTTTGTCGCAAGTTTTTAGCCATTCTCGCGGCAGACAAGCGGTATACGACGGCGTATATCCCAAACCCTTATCTCGATCCCTTGGCGCTGATAGAAGCGATCGCAGCCGAGCTGTCTTTGGGTGTCACGCATGGCCGCGGGAGTTATGCGCTTATGACGAGCCTGACCGAGTGCCTTATCGCGAATAACGCTCAGGGTCGGCGCGTGATCTTGTGTCTAGATGAGGCGCAGGCCATGCCGACCGAGACGCTCGAGTCTTTGCGGCTGATCAGTAATCTCGAGACCGAGAAGCGCAAATTGATCCAGATCGTTTTGTTTGGCCAGCCGGAGCTCGATGCGCGGCTCGAAGAGCGCTCGGTACGGCAATTGCGCCAACGTATCGCCTTTTCTTATAAGCTGACCCCGCTTTCGCTTTCGGATATGGAAGATTATCTAAGGCATAGACTCCATATCGCAGGTTACGCAGGCCCCGCGCTTTTCGCGCGCGGCGCGGTGCGTGCCCTTTATCGGGCCTCTGGCGGTATTCCAAGGCTCGCCAATATTCTGGCCCATAAGTCGCTTATGGCCGCTTATGGAGAGGGGTCGGGGACGGTTTCGCGGCACCATATGCGTTTGGCCTGTGCGGATACGGAGTCCGCACGCAGCCGGACGCGTTTTGCGGGTCTGTCTTTCTGGGGGCGGCGATGAGTCTTATCAATAAAGTCTTAAAGGATCTCGAGACCCGCGAGCGCACGATGGGCGAACACCAAGATGTACCCGCGCTTGAAGATCTTCGTTCCGCACCGGAATCGGCCGCAGCGCGTGGCCCTCTTTTTGCGAAGACCGGGCTTCTTGTCGTGGGGCTCGTGTTGGCGCTCGGCGCGGGTGCCTATCTTTATATCGTTCGACCGGCGTCCCCCGCGAAGACTCAGAAGGCGGCGCCCACGTCCGCGCTTAAACCGACGACCGCCGTCGCAGTCCCTGTGGTCGCGTTACCGACGCCCCCTCCTGCGGTACCGGCGATCGTTCATGGCGCCCCGTCGCCCAGCCCGCTTTCCCGCGGGCCTATGGCGCGGCCGGTTGCAGCGCCGCGCGCACGCGCAAGAGTGGCGCATGCCTTGCCGGTTAAGCCCAGGCCGCGACCGATGGTCCGTAAAGCGCGCGCTCACGCCGATGGGCGAATCACGAGACATGCGGTCCCCTTAACGCCGGCCCTGAAGGCCCAAAACGATTATCGCTTGGCGATTGCCGCATTGCAGGACGGGCATGGGGCGGCTGCGCGCGGATTGTTGCGCGCGGCGTTGGCGCAGTCCCCGGGGCTCGTGCACCCGACCCTTCTCTTGGCCGCGCTTTTGGTCCAGGACGGAGATTCGGCGGGTGCAGGTCAAATACTTACGGTCGCCATGGCGCACCATCCGAAGACCTTGTCTTTGGCCATGCTCATGGCGCAAGTGGATTTGCGCACGGCGCAGCCGGGTGCCGCCGCGCAGGTGCTTTCAAGTCATCGCGCCTCTGGTGCCGGGCGCGCGGATTACTGGGCGTTGCTCGGCGCCGCCCAAGAACGGGCCGGCCAGGAGGGGCAGGCGCTCGTGAGTTATCAGGAGGGTATCCGCAGGTTTCCGCACAACGGTCCGCTGTGGGTCGGTCTAGGGCTTACCCTTACGCGGGCAGGTCATGCGCACGCGGCGCAGAAGGCCTACACGGAGGCCAAGCGCTTCAATTTAAGCCCCGTGCTTGCGCATTTCGTGGCGCAGCAACTAGGAGCCCTTTCCGGCGCAGGTCCTTAAGTGCTGGCGTTAGAAGCGGTAGCCCATGCTTAATTGGACGACCGGGTAGGCCTTAACGCGATTGGCCTCGTGTTCAATTTGGAGGCGGACCTGTTCGAGCTCCGCTGCGAGCATGGGGTTTGTGGCGGCGCCCGGCGCACTCAATGTTGTCGTAGGCCGGTCCCACAGGACGCCCATATCGAACCCAAAGGCCCATCCGGGGCGCACGCGCGCATCGTTGCTGAGACCAAGCCCCAGGTACGGCGCGAATCGTTTATAGGTGATCGCGCCGGTCACCGGTCCGACCGCCGATTCTGGCACGGATATGCCATTGATGTCGTAGACCCCGTTGACTGGTGTTGCCTGTAGGTTCACCCGATTATCGTCGTAATACACGCCCCCTATAAGCCGGAAGATTCCATGAAAGGGATAATAATCCCAAAGGAGGGCCGCGTTGCGAAAGTGCGCGCGGGCATTGTACGTGAGCCCGCTGGTAGTCGTCATGCGCGAGATCGTGCCGCCATTTGCGAGCAAACGCCCATCGAAGACGCGAGGCACGATAGAAACCGTGCCAGAAAGACCCAAACCCAAGGTTCCCGCGTCGCCGTTGATGCTCATGCGGGCCGCTATCGCCGGCCCGCAAAGCACGCTCGCGATAACGCCTATGGGCAGTAAGTGTGCCTTCATGCGCGGGCCTCTTGTTGTGAAGATCCCGCTACAATAACCGTGTATCGTGTTTTCTAGAACGGTCCTTAGGTCCGTCGTTTAAGTTTCTCGACCGCGCCTTTATCGAACGAGATTTTTCATGAGGCCCTTACGTCGAAGAAAAGTAGGCGTTAGGGGCGCTTAACGATTAGGGCAGGCCTCTCTATACTGAGAGGTTCAGGGCGGGATGCGCGCCTAGTCATGAATCGCTTCTTCATGGATGACTTAAGAGTCTCATCTGTGGAGTTCGTTTGGCGGCATGGCCGCGACTATTACGTTTGTTGTCTCAAGCGAGGTGTGAGAATGAAGATTGGATTTCTTGGTTTGGGCATGATGGGGGCGCCGATGGCCGCCAACCTTATCAAGGCGGGATATAGCGTGCGTGTCTGGAATCGCACACAAGACCCCGTAGCCGCGCTCGTCGCACAGGGTGCCGAGGGTGCGACCACCGCCTATGAGGCCGCTCAAGACGCCGACGTTTTGATCTCGATGTTGGCGGACGACGCGGCCATGCGCGCCGTTATCGTAGACGCGCGTGCATGGGCGGCGTTGAAGCCGGGAGCCGTGCACGTCAACATGGCTACGGTTTCGGTAGCGCTTGCAGCAGATCTCGCACGACTGCACCATGAGAACGGTATCGGCTACGTCGCGGCCCCGGTCCTGGGTCGGGTGAACGTGGCCCGGGCCGGGGATCTCAATATCCTAGCGGCCGGAGACCCTCAGGCCTTGGCGACGGTCCAGCCCTTGCTCGACGTTCTCGGTCAGAAGACATGGTATTTCGGAGATAAGCCCGAACAGGCCAATGTCATTAAATTGGCGGTGAATTTCATGATTGCGAGCGCCATCGAGACGATGGGCGAGGCCGCCGCGTTCGTGCAAGGCTATGGCGTCGCTAAGGCCGATCTTTTGGATCTCGCCGCATCCACGCTCTTCGCGGCACCCGTGTACAAGGGTTATGGCGATGCGATCGCCCATGATCGTTATGAGCCGGCGGGCTTTAAGCTGGCGCTCGGTCTTAAGGATGTGCGGCTTGCGCTGGAGGCAGCAGAGAAGGTCCATGTGCCGCTCCCCTTGGCAAGCGTGCTCAGAGACAACTTCTTAGATAGTCTGGCGCATGGCGAAGGTCACCTCGACTGGGCCGCGCTCGCGCGCGTGTCGGCGCGCCGCGCCGCACAAGACTGAGTATCGACAACTCGGGACTCCACTTAAGGGAGTTCCGGTGGGCTCCTTGGTGCGGTTTGACCATGGTGATGCTATGAGGCCCTGGCGGTGCGGGGCATGGGCGGGTTGCGCGCAGATTTTGGTCGGACACGACCTCTGCGGCCTCGTTTGGCCCTTTGGCGTACTGAGCCCCTTAAGCGGATTTCCTGTTAAACTTATGAACGGGCCTTATGGCTCTGTCTCTTTTCTTATGTCGGGCGTTGTGTCTTTAGGGTCCGACCGTCTGTGTGCTTCAAGGCGTTAAGGCGCAAGCGGTCGCGTTGACGCATCCCTCAATCAAGAGTCCATGAGATTTCATATACCCCATGTATTCCGATCCGTTTGGACGCTCCTTAAAACTCGTATTCGACGACTTACGCGCGCGCGATTTATGGCGTGCGCGCGAGCTACGCAGGTCTGCGACGATGCCCCATGTGCGGGTGGAACAGGAAGATCTGTTGTCGTTTTCGAGCAACGATTATCTTGGCCTTGCGAATGATCCGCGCGTGACCGAGGCCTTCTGCGAGGCCGCGCGCCGCTTTGGTGTGGGTAGCGGAGCATCGCACCTTTTGGGCGGCCACACCACTGCCCATCACGACCTGGAAGAAGCGCTTGCCGACTTTGTCGGCACGCCGCGCGCCTTGTTGTTTTCGACCGGTTATATGGCCAATCTCGCGCTGCTTTCGGTCTTGAGCGGTCGCCACCACGTGGTCTTCGAGGATAGGCGTAACCACGCCTCCTTGATCGACGCGGTGCGTCTGGCCGATGCCCGCAGAGTGCGATATCGCGATGTCGAAGATCTGGGCTTAAAGCTGCCGGGTACGCCTCAAGGCGGGCTTATCGTAAGCGACGGGGTCTTTAGCATGGACGGCGATATCGCGGCCGTACCGACTTTGTTCGAGTGTGCCCGACGCCATGATCTTGGCCTTATCTTAGACGAGGCCCATGCCTTTGGGGTGGTGGGGCCCGAAGGGCGCGGGACCGCCGCTTATTACGGCATGGAACAGGATCCACGCTTGGTGCGCATGGGCACCTTGGGCAAGGCCTTCGGTGTCTTCGGCGCCTTTGTCGCGGGCAGTGCCTGGGTGATCGAGGCCTTGATTCAGAAGGCCCGCCCTTCTATCTACACGACCGCGCTCCCGCCCGCGGTGGCGCATGCGGCCTTTGTAAGCCTTGCCATCGCGCGAAGCGAGGAGTATCGGCGGGTCGCGCTGCATGAGCGCGTTATGCAATTTCAAAAGGGCGTGGCCGCGTTAGGTCTATCGGCGTTGCCGTCTACTAGCGCGATTCAAGGGGTCGTTTTTGGGGGTGCGCGAGAGGCCCTCGCTGCGAGCGCCCATCTGCGGGCGCACGGCCTGTTGGTGTCGGCGGTGCGGCCGCCTACGGTGCCGGCGGGCACGGCGCGATTGCGCATCACGTTTTCGGCCGCCCATAGCGTAGCGGATGTCGAGCGTCTACTTGCGGCGCTGGCTACGCTTCCCGAGGACTTAAGGTCGTGTTGAATTTGTTGCATGGGTGGGGGCTCAATGCGCGTGTTTTTTCGGGGTTTGCCAAGGCCCTTGAGCGGCCCACGCGTCTTCTTGACTTGCCCGGACATGGGCATGCGCCTTTCGCGCCGGGTGATCTCGACCCTGCCCGTCTTGCCTCATCCTTGGCCGAGGAACCGGGACCGCCTTGCGCGTGGCTCGGGTGGTCCTTGGGTGGCTTAGTCGCCATGATGCTCGCCGCGCACCATCCTGCGCGCGTCACGAAGCTCATTTTGGTGGGCGCAAGCCCTTGTTTCGTGAGTCGCCCCGATTGGCCTTATGGGACTCATGCCGATGTCCTCGAGGCCTTTTCTGCGCAACTGGCCCTGGACTACGAGGCGACATTACGGCGGTTTTTGACGTTGCAGGCGGGGGTCGGAGAGCGCGCTCAGGTACGCCGTTTAATGGCCGACTTGAAGGAAGGCGGTGAACCCGACCCCTTAGCCCTCACCGAGGGCCTCCATGTCTTGCGGACGCATGATATCAGGGCGCTTTTATCCTCTATTCAGGTAGCCACCCTCTTTGTGCACGGGTCGGACGATAAGATCGTCCCCAAAGAAGCCGCTCTGTGGAGTGCGCAACAGCTGAAGTCGGCGCGGTTTTGCGTCCTAGGGCGGGGCCATGCCCCTTTCTTGAGCGACGAGACCCGTACTGTGGAGCTTATCAGGGATTTTTTAGATGAATGAATTCAGTGATGCCGCCATACGGGCCTCGTTTGATCGGGCCGCGCGCACATATGACGAAAGCGCCGTGCTTCAGCGCTATGTGGCCGATGCCCTTTTGGATCGCTTTCAGTGGCTGCGTATCGACCCGCGCGTCGTTCTGGACGTCGGCACGGGCACCGGCTACGCGCTCCCCCATTTGCGACGGCGCTTTAAGAAAAGTCACGTGTTGGCCTGCGACTTGGCTTTAGGCATGGCGTGCGCGGCCCACAAGAGGCGCGGCCTATGGCGTCCTAGCCGGGTCTTTGTGGCAGACGGTCATAGGTTGCCCTTGCCTTCCGCAAGCGTCGATTGCATTTACTCGAGCTTGTCCTTGCAGTGGATGGATCCCGCGCGCGCCTTTCCGGAATTCCTGCGGGTTTTACGCTCGGGCGGCGTTTTTAGTTTCTCGACGTTTGGGCCAGACACTTTAAAGGAACTGCGTGCGGCCTGGGCAAAGGTGGACGATAGGCCACATATCCATACATTTATGGATATGCATGACATTGGCGATGCGCTGGTCTATGCCGGTTTCGCAGATCCGGTGCTCGATGTCGAGTATGTGACCTTGACCTATGACACGCCGCGTGCGGCACTCCATGACCTAAAGCAGATCGGCGCCCATAACGCCCACCAAGCGCGGTTTCCGGGGCTCACCGGTAAGAGTCGTTATCAGTGCTTCGCGCAGAACTACGAGGCCTTTCGCCGCGATGGTCGCTTGCCGGTGACCTACGAGGTGGTCTATGGGCAGGCTTGGTTTCCGAACGCGACCCGCCCGGGGCGCACGATCCCGATTAAGGTGAGCCAAGTTTAGCGCAGTATGCTTTCCAAAGAGCGACCCATGCCGATGAGCGTAAGACGCCAAGCGCATCTCACGGCCGAGGCCCGGAATGGCTCAGCTCTTGCCCTGGTAGCGCTGCAGAAGCGAGAGCTGGTGTGAGTTGATGAGGGCGGGCCTTTTGGTCGTAAAAGGTTCCATATTGCTGCCTATGAGCTGGACTCTGTACCAGCCCTGTCCTGTGTAGGCCAGGACTTTGAATTTAAGCATTGCCATGGATACGGCGGCCGTGTAGGTCGTGCCTATGGTGAGCGTCTTTTGTGCGGAACCGGCCGCGCAGCCAGTGAGACCCGCCATGATCAGGAGAGATACCGCCATTCCGTTACATACGCGCATGGGATACTTCATTTTGAGCTCCTTTTGTGTGGTTATCGTATAGCCGGCAGTGCCTGTCACCTTGCGACTCTAGGTTATCGCATCGCGTTTATGTTAAATCATAAACACCCGAGGGTGTGAGACGGGTCGTCAAGGCGCCCGATAAATAAGACGCGGTTGCCTATGACGGGATGCGTTACTATGCGCGTATTGCATAAGTCCCCCGGCGTGGCCCCTAGAGCGAGCGCAGCGACCGTCTTATCTCACTTTGTTCTCTTGTAATAAGCGTCTAAGAACTCCACCCGTCCGCTTTGATAACGAGCCCATGGCATCGATCGCGGGCATTTATGCCACACCGCATGATCACCCCGTGTTTTCGCGGTCCCGCAGCCCCCCGAAATCAAGCCCTCGGTTTACCTAATGGCGCCGCCTGTCGACCCTCGCTAACGTGTCGCTCCTTAAGTAAAGGAGCTTTTCATGAAAAAGCTACTGGCATGGTTTCTGATTCTTCCGTGTGCGCCAGCTTTGGCCGTCATGCGTCTCCCCGATTATGCCCAAGGCTCTGATTTGCAGATAACGCTAGAGGAGCGCGCGCACGCCATTACCGATGTGATCGCCTTGATCGTCAGCATATTGGCCATCATGGGGATTTTGATCGGCGCTGGATATTTTGCGACAGGCCAAGGGGAGCGAGGAAAGTCCTACGTCATAGGGAGCGTGATCGGTCTTGTGCTCGCGGCGAGCGCCTATGGCATAGCGTCTCTAGTGGTCGGCGCATGAGTCCTTTCAATAGACGCCTGTCTCCCCATCGTGTTCTCGGCCTTCCATTGGGCGCGGCCACCATGGGGCTTGTCGCCTTATCAGGCACCTTATTGTCGGTGGTCCTACCAAGTCCCTTCAAGGCCTTCAGCATAGGGGCGGCCCTCTGCGCTTTGCCCATAGGCGTAGGGCTTTCTGTGGTGGGTGACGACATCGTTTTCGTGCGGGTCTTCTGGATGGCTCGTTGCGATGAAAGACGGATCACGCGGGAGGGCTCATGGCTTTAGGCGCGCGGCGGTATTGTGATCTTTATAGCTGGTCGCATGCGATCTTGGAGCGGGTATTGGCTCACCAAGATGGTGCGGTGTCGCTCGCGATCTTGTGGGATGGCCAGGATGTCGAGTTCGAGGATGAAGGGGGGCGCTCGCGCGCCGCGCAGGCGATCGCACGCGTCTTGCGCGCCTTGCCCCCCGAGCACTGGCTCGAGTTTCATTTATGGCGCGAGCGGTCGGATAGGGCCGCGCGCGATTATCTCGCCCATTATGAGGGCGCGACTCGTAAAAGCCCCTTCGCCTGGGCGATTCGAGTCGCGCAAGCCGAACATCTCGGGCCGCAGATCTTTCTCAATACGGCCGCTTTAATCGTAGGACGTCTGTCCCCTTTAAGGCATGGAGGCTTGAAGCGCGCCTTAAAGGACCAACTCCGCTACGCAAAAGATTTAGATGCCTTGGCGCAAAGATTAGCCGAGCTTCTGCCTGGTGGCCGGGTTGCAAGTGCGCTCGAATATGCGCAACTCATCCAAAAAAGCTACGATAATACTGCAAGCTTGGCATCGATCGACCCTTGGTTATCGCTAGGCGAACAATTGATCACTACGCCCCCTACAAGCGCCCGCGGTCTGCTGGATATCGGCGGGCGTAGTCTTAAGGTCTTCTATCTCCATCTTTACCCGAAGGTGAGCCCCGGTTGGATTGTGCCGCACGCCTCAGGCCCGATTACGCTTCATTTCAGTCAAGTCGTCATGGCGTCCGACACCGAGAAGGCGCTCCGGGCCTCCGAGCGCGCGAGTCGACTGGCCTCTGGCACCCTGGCCCATAAGGGCCGCGAGCGTCAGCTTGGGGTCATAAAAGACATGCAGGATTTTCGGCAGACGGTGGCCGACCATGATCTTACCGTGCATCGCAATACTTTTGCCGTGTGTGTGGATACCACGGGCCTTTCCGCCCGTGATCTTACGGCTTTTAAGGAGCGCCTGCAGGCAGGCGGAGGGCGGGTGCGCGACGACCCTTTCATCCAGCTTCCATTTTTGCGGGTGACCCAGCCAGGCCAGGGTTATCGCACGCCGTTGTGGCGGCCTGATCATGCCGCGCAGATCATCGCTATGGCCCCGACTCAGGTTTTTCGCAGTGGCGCCCGCCATCCGGAATCCTTGCGCATGGGCTTGGCTCGGCAAGCCGTGGCCTTCGATTATAGTCATCAGACGGTCGGCCATAGTTTTACGGTCGCTATGACCGGCGCAGGCAAGGGCGTCGATAAGGTAGCGACCATAGCCGAGACCTATCCTTTGGGCGTGGACTGGTATGTGCTGGAGATAGGCTCGACGTATCGTTGGGTTGTGGAGGGCTTCGGCGGCTCTTATACGCGCCTGGACCCGGCGGAGGCCGCGGTCAATCCCCTGCCCCCCCGAGCGGGCGCCCGCGGCGGCCTACACCCGATTTTGGCCTCAAGCACCCTCAATATCCTCGCGTTCCTCTTAACCGATGGTCGCACGACCCTGGATTTTCACGAATCCGCCGCCGCTTCGCGGGCGTTGAATGCGCTCTACCAGAAGCCATCTCCCGGCGACCCAGGGCTCGTCGATTTCCTAGCCTCGCTCGAATCGATGGACGCTTCGATTCCGGAACAAGGCGCGGCCGCGCGAGCGATGTCCGCCAATTTGCATAGCTTCTTGGAAACGCCGGAAGGCCGCATATTCGCAAGTCCAGACAACGTCCATATCAGTACCGGGATTAGTGGAATCGATTTGCGCGACGTTGATCGGGCGAGCCCTAAGCTTCTGACTTTTTATCTCGTGTTCTTGTGTCTGCGATTCATCCATATGGCATTCGCCAAGCCCGAGCCCGCGCGCGTGCTTTTGGATGAGATCCACAGGTTTGTCGCCCATGCGCCCGAGGTGTTGCGCCGCCTAGTCTCGGAGGTCGCGCGCATGGGCCGCAAGGAGGCGGCCTCTATCGATATCGTGACGCAAGGTCTGGCCGAGATCGACGTCATGGAACAAGAAATCGTCAACTCCATGCCCTTGCGTTCGCTTCTCTATCGCAACGATGGATGGGAGGCCATAGCGGAGCGTATCGCGATGCCCGCCCGTGCCGTCGATATCTGGCGCGGCCTGCCGTTTCCGTTAGATCTTCCGTGGCGTCCGGCGATCCGTTCGGTGGCCTCCGATTACTATGCGCTGCGTTTAAGCTTTCCGCCGCTCCTGTTGGCCCTAGCCGACACGAGCCCCGCGGGGCTTGCCCGCAAGGAGGCCATAGCCCGCGAGATATCCGATCCCCTCGAGCGTATCGCAAGGCTTCAGGCCTATCGCCATGAATAAGACCGCGCTCGGCCTTCTTCTCTGGCTCCTGGGGATCGCGCCCGCCATGGCCTTCCTTGGCATAGGGGACATCACCTTTGATCCGCCGGTCCATGCCGAGATCATAAGCCTCTTTAACCAGACGCTTGCCATTTATCACCAGATCTTAAGTGAGGTGCATAGCGTGCAGGCCGTTCAATCGACCTTGCGCACGGCCGAGCAAGACGTGACCGTCGTCACGAATGGCGGCCTTGCGCGTTATGAGCGCGCGGCCATGCCAAGCGGCCTGCCACGGGACTTAGGCCGAGTTTTGGGCACAATAGGCGGTGCGGGCGCCGCTGCGCAAGACGCAAACGGCTACTACAAGCAACAGCTTCATCGGTTTCAAAGGCTCGGTCGCTTAAGGTGGCTTTCCAAAGGCGCGCACCACGATGTGCGTGTTTCGACCTACCGCTTGGGCGAGAAGACGAGCGGCGATGTGACCGCGCAGGCCACCGCCTCCCTGGCGACGTTGGCTGCCACGCACGCGCGTAGCGATGCTAAGCGCTCCATCCGGCGATCCGCCGAAAGGCGTAACCAAAGCCATTTACCCAGGCAAGCGGCACGTATCTACCAGGCCATTGGCGGGGCATCATGAATAGCGGTGTGCTCGTAGCCCATCTCCTGTCGGCCCTTAACCCGAGTGGTGTGTATAAAGCCACGGCTCCGGTGGCACGCGTCATCATGACGACGGTCACGCCCTCGCTCTACCTGCTCGCGCTCTATGTGCGGCTCTTGGAGACCCAATTCGATACGGTCCTAGGCGCCACCGGCAGGCTAGCCCAGGCACTCCGGGATATCGCGGTCTGGGGCGTCGTGCTTGTCGTCTATTTCGCGGCGGGCGACCTGATCAATCATTTTTTGAACGCCTTGTATCGCGACATGGGCCGCATGGGATCCCTTCGTTCCGTCGCACAACAAATGGCCGCGATTTTGAAAGTCGCCGCCAAGGGTCCGAGCGGTGCTTGGGGAACCCTAAAGGAGATAAACGCGCTTCCTTTAACATTGGCCACCGTTCTTTTGTACTACACGACTCTCGTATTGACGACATTCCTCGAAGCCTTGCTACGAATTACGCAGGCCATAGGCTATGAGTTCGCGTTTTTGTATGGATTGATCGCCATCCCTATTTCCTTGAGTAGGACCTTTTCGTTGCTGCGCGGATTCGCCAAGCTTATGGGCTTTTTTATCTTGTGGCCCATCGTGCAGGCGCTCTTGTTGTCGGTGTTCTCCCCGCTTTTTTTGAAGGCGGTCTCCGATCTTCAGTGGATGCTCGGTAAGGCCGACTACATGCTGATTTACGCGCACATGCTGTTTACGATCTTAAACTTGATTTTATGTGCCGTGCTGTGCGCGGCCCCCTATATCACCGCAAGTCTCATTGAAAACGCCGGCGCCGCGCACCCGCTCATAGAGCCGCACCTGAGGGCCCTCTCTGGTTTTGGTAACGCGCTTTCGCAAGGGGTTGGTGCCGTGGCGCGGCGGGCGGCCGCGCCTTTGCTCGAGGAAGACGAGGAAATCACCTCCGCAGCGCCGCGACCCATGCCCACGCTGCATATCCCCAAGGATCCGGATTATTGGCCGATCTCCGCAGACGGCAATGTTCCTCTTACCAATTATCTGGATCCTCAATTCGATGCCCCGAAAAAGGAGGATACCGATGATAAAGCAAAGGATTAACGTCTGGCGGCTGCATGGGACCCAGGGCCTTTTGATGCAGCGGCTCGCGCGCTATAGCGTGCTCGGTTGGGCGCTCTTTGTGGTAACGGCCATTGCCCTTTTCGTGCTGCAGGCAGTCGCCGTATGGCGAACACCGCCTATCGTAGCGGTCGATAGGTCGGGTGTGATTTTGGGGAATATGGAATGGTGGCACGCGTCGTCTCGATCCAGTCAAGACATTATGGCCGCATCCCTTCGGTTCGTGCGCGATTATGTGAGCGCCGATAGCGCGACTATCGTCCCCGATTATGTTCAAGCGCTCGAGATGATGGCGTCGCCCTTTCGGCACGCGACCGTCCACGCGTTGGCCAAGTCCGCCTATATAGCGCGCGTGCGCCAAGCGCATATGAGATCTTGGGTGACGTTTGCGCACGCGGATCATAGACCCCGGATCTTGAGTCGATCGGGCCGGGTCGCGCTGGTTCGCGTCTCGGGCACGATCCATATCGTCACGTCAGGCGGGCTTAGGCGCAGTTCTCGATTTACGCTGCTGCTTACGGTGCTCGCCGTGGCCCGTAATCCACTGGATACCGCGGGCGTCCTCATAGAAAAGGTAGAGCGCTTATGATGCCGACCCTTCCTGTCGTGCTCCGTCCTTTGGCTCCGCATGCGCGATCTGTCGTGCTCAAGCCTTATACCGCGCAGGCGGCGGTCGTGGTGCCGAACTTAGGCCTGCGTCTCTTGTTTCCTAAGGATGTCGGCGGGTCGCTTACTTACGCCGTGACGAATCCGATTTTCAAACCCCTCCGTCTGGGGCCTTCCGCACTTCTTTTGACGGTCAATCGCGGCGCGCATGCCCGTTATTGCGGCAATGTTTTCATCAATATGCAGCATTACGCTGTGTCTTTGCTTGTGTGTACGAGCATGCACGGACGCCGGTATACGAGCGACATCATCTTCAAAGCGCCCATCGCCGCAGCGGTTCCGGTCCTTATGCAAAAGAAGCACTCACCGTGGCGCGCCATCGCGGCGGATCTCGCTTTTGGGGACATACCGCGTACCGCGATCAGGAAGCGCGCTGATGTCGGGCGCGGCGCGGGGCATGTCGTTTTGTTGGTGCGCCGGTGGGCGCACACCGCCAAAGGGGCGGTACTGGGTTTTGAGGTGAGTTCATCGCCGAAGCACCCCTTGTCCATCGGTCGGGCCCTATTGTATCGGGGGCAAAAGACGTGGCGCATGGTGGCCTCCAATCTGGCTTGTACGACTGAGGCCGCGATCCGTTGCGCGCTTGTGACGCAAAGTCCCTTGTCGCATGTGCGGCGCCTGCATCTTGTCGTGGTGACGAGCCTCGGCACGGTGCGGGCGTCTTGGTGATATCCATGTTGCCCACGACCCCAGCCGCCATCGTCCATCGCCTGGCCCGTGAGCCTTCCGCAAAGGCCACGCTGTTCGGGCAGATCTTGCGGTTTTTGCCAAAGACCCTTAAGGCCTCGAACGCACACGCCAAGGTCGCCTTCCGTCACGGTATTTCGCCTAAGACTCGCCTAAGGCGCGCGGCTTTTGTCGTCTACGGGCAAGGCCGGGTCGTCGTGCACGTAAGGCGTGGGACGACGCTCGGGATTCGTCCAGGGTCTTGGATTGCCGTGGGTTTGCGTCACGGCATCACGGATCAGGATCGAGCGCTCGTGGTGCTGCACGTTCTGCGTGCGGTGCATGGCAGCGTCGCTACCCTCCCCGTGGGCACGAGGCTTTTGGCGCATGTCGAGGCGGCGCAGGGCGAGCGCGTTCAGTTTTCGGTATCGAGCGCGGTCTTGCCAGACGGCGTGACAGTCCCGCTCATGGGGGCGGCCTTCGACCGACGCTTTCATTTAGGCCTTTCGGGTTTTGTCGTGGGAGGTCGGAGGGCCTCGGCGCTGGTCGCTTTCGGACGTTCGCTTGTGCAAAGCGCGGGTATGGCCTTAAGCGCGATGAGCGCGCAGGGATCGATCGCCTCGGAGGCCGTGGGCGCTGCCGGACAAAACACTTTAGGCGCCGTGACGCATTGGCGTGTTCCGCGTCGCATCGTCTTTATACCCGCCCAGCGGGCCTATGTGCAAACACAAAAGGGGTCTTAAAAGTGCGCTTACTTCTCATGGCGGTGTTTTTGTCGATCTCGCCCATGGCCGTGGCGTGGCAGCTTGCGCTCGGCGGTGGCCTCACAGGCGGCGTCCTAGCCGAGCCTTCGGGAACCACGAATGCCGCGGGCTGGCAATTCTTGGCTCAGTGGACACGAAGGCCCAGGGTCGCGCGCCGCGTTCTTATCGACCTCTCGGTGGGCCAATGGGCGAGTGTGGGGTCCGGAGGCGGCTTTCTGGAGCGCAGCCGCGTCGTAAGCGCGCTTTTGTTTTTTGAGGGGCGCCTGCCTTTGACGTACGCGCTGCGACCTTGGTGGGGCTTGGGTGGGGGTTTGACTGAGGCGCGCTACGACCTGCGCATGCGCCTAAACGGCCAAGGATACGCGGTGGGATACGCCCCTTCCGTTACACACAACGATTGGACCGTGGCGGGAACCGTGAGTCTCCCGCTCGATCGTTCGTGGTCGCTTGCCTTGACTGCCGCCACGAATGGACCTTCTCGATTTTCAACCGTCACCTTAACGTTAGTCTGGAGGCTTCTGTGAATCATGCGATACGCGGTGGTTTGTTGGCTCTCTCGTGCCTTATCTTGAGTGGATGCCAGTTGGGTAATCCGAGCACGCCTACGACGATGCCGGCCGTTACCATTTCGGGTTCCGTCCTAAATGCGAGCGCAGTCGCCGGCGCAACTATTACGGTGGCAGGCGCAGACGGCGTGGTGGCCACCACGCGCACCGATGATAATGGGCATTTTGGTGTGAGCGTTCGTACGTCCGATGATCCCCTCACCGTGATAGCCCAAGGCGGGTCCTATACCGCGGCCGATGGATCTGTGGCGTCTTCCGGGACTTTACGCGATGTCTTTTCTTATAATGGAACCGCGGTGACTTTAGCCGTCACGCCCTTAACGACGGTCGCCGCGGGACTGTTCGATTATTTCCGCGCGCAGGGCCTGCCCGCGATCCAAGCCGTTACGCGCACCGAGACGGATTTCACCGATTGGTTGGGCTTCGATGTCACGTCAACTAGCCCCGTTTTGCCCACGCAGGCGACGGTAACGCAACCCTTTGATGCAGGTTTGCGTTACGGTCTGGTGCTTGCGGGCCTTAGGCAGTGGGTCCACACCGCGGGCGGGCAGAACACAGCGCAGCTCACCGCGCTCATGTTAGACGACGTGGGGCATGACGGCTTGTTGGATGGCCAGGGCGCGGGGGCTTCGCTGACTTTGGGGTCGGAGACGCTTTCTGCGAACGCTTATCGTCATGATGTGGCCTTAGCTGTCATGGCGGTGGCGGCAAGTTCCACGAGCGCCCTGTCCGCGAGCCTCAAAGGCCCCAATGAGCCCGCGATCATAGCTTACGCACGGACGCTTGCGGAATCCGGCTCGCCGCTCTTTGGCACAAGTGTCCCGGTAAGCTTTGGGACTACGCCGCTTAGCCTCACGGTCGCACCCCTCCCGGAATGGACGCACGGTTCCTTGAGCGTTGCGGGATCGGTCGCGGATCCCTTTGCGCTGCCGGTGAGCGTCACTTTGGCGCTCGATGGGGAGAATTACCAGACCGTGACCACCAATGGGGACTTTAGCTTCACGATCATCACCACGAGCTTGAGTGATGGCATGCATGCCTTGGGTTTGGAGGCAAAAGATGCAGCCCTGGGTGATGCGACCTTCACGACACCGCTTGGCATCGATAATACCCCGCCACAGGCCTGTGCAGAGACCTTCGCGCCTCTTACAAGCGGCATTATCATCGCCGGCCATTGGCAGGACGTCTCGGGGGTCGTGAGCGGCACCTTGAACGGGCAGCCCCTACAAATCGAATCCAACGGCGTCTGGTATACGCAGCTTCCCACCGTCACTCCGACGCTTGTGTTGATCTTAAATGATGCGGCCGGGAATTCGCAGACCTTCGATTGGCAGCTCAATAGCCAGTCGAACCCCGCTCCTTGTTCTTAAGGGCGGCTTGGGGCTGATTGACGGGATGCGGGCGCTGCGCTAGCGTGGGTACCAATACCGGGGTCATGGATGCCCGGGTGTTGGTGCCCTCTTTTGATTCAAGGATGAATACAGCATGGAAACCCTTGCTATCTCGTTACCCGCCGATCTACCGGTGGATATTTGTACAGAAATCATGAAGCGCGCGTGTTATTGCGACACGTCCATCGTCAAATCGCGATATCTTCCCGATTCGAATTGTCTTGAGATCGATTTGAAGGGGGGCGGGGCTAGCGCCTTGGTCGCGACCAAGCTCGGCCATCTGATCGGCAAGATGCAAGGTGAGCGACTCGCCATTATCCCTAAAGTGCTCCGCTCCCGCGCGGGGGCGGGCGCGCCCTTCGTGGAGGACGCCTACGAACAACTCGTCGCTCGGGGCGACATATGGCCTTCGGGTCAAGGCGCCGTCGCGCGAAGCGGGGTCTTTATGCGCCTTTTGAGTCGCCTTGATGCCGTGCTCGAGCAAGTCGCGGTCAAGCGGTTTCAGGCGCAGGCGCAATCCTATAATGCGCTCGTGCCGAGCGATTGGTTGCGCCGTGCCGGTTACTTCGGGTCGTTCGCGCACTCCGTCACCTTCGCGGTCCACTTGAATGAGGACTACGAAGCCCTGGAAAAATTCGGTAAGCGCCATCGGGGCGGCGAATCCCCTCGCTTCGAGGACCTAAGCGAGATCGCGCCCCCCGAGCATTGCTTGTCGCCAGCGGTCTGTTATCACACTTATGGAGCGCTCATAGATCAGCAATTGGCCAAGGGGCCGCCTGCGGTCTATACCGCTCTGGGCCGGTGCTTTCGTTATGAATCCAAGAACCTGACCGGGCTTGATCGTCTGTGGGAGTTCTCCATGCGCGAGATCGTATGGGTAGGCGAGCGTGATCCGGTCTTGGCGGCTCGTGAATCAGCGATCGATGTGGCCTGGAAGCTTATAGAGGCGCTTGATCTTTCTGCGCGCTTGGAGACTGCGTGCGACCCATTTTTTGCGAATGATTTCCCATCCTTGCGGTTTTTCCAATTGGCCCATGACTTGAAGTATGAGCTTAAGGTCGATGTCGCTCCTGGGCGCGCGATCGCGTGCGCCTCCTTTAATTACCACGAGCGTTTCTTTGGAACCCGCTTTGGAATACGGGCCGGCGACGGGGAGGCAGCGCACACCGTATGCGCCGCCTTTGGCCTCGAACGTCTCTTGTATGCTTGTTTTTGTCAGCACGGTCTTGATCGGACCGAGCATATGGTGGAGCGCGTGTGTGCGGATCTATAAAGAGGCCGCAGGGCTTTTTTATGGGGTTTTTGGTAGAGAGGAGGCGCATGCCTAGGCCGCGGCCAGCGTGCAGACAGGGATGAATATTCAAGCAATCGAGTTATTTAGCGAGGTGGTGAACCCGGATTTAGGCGAGGTCAGTGCGCTGATGCGCGCCACCTGGAGCCCGCCTTGCTGGGTCTATGAACCGGATCTCTTGGCGATGCACATTCATCGTCCGAGCGCCGATCCTGCTATGGCCGTGGGCCTGAGGGCGGGCGGCGGGGACCTTGCCGCTTATTTGGCGTTCGTACCGCTTACGCTGCGTCTGGACGGAAAGACCTATAGCGCGGTTTTCGCGAGCTTCTTTACCGTCTCGGGCCGTTATCGTCGTCATCGTCTCAGCGATCGTCAACAGGGCTTGATGTTGGATCGCGCGAAGAGTCGCGGCTACGATCTTTATGTGGCCGTTACCGTAGCTGGCACGCCTGCCAACCAGACCGTGGCGCGCGCGTTTGCGGCGCGTGATTTGCCGGTGCAGTCGGTCCGTAATTTTCGTTATCTTGCGGGGTCTTCCGCCATTGTCGGATCGAGGCTTATGCGTACGGAGGGCTTGCTGCGCGTACGTCCGTATGAACCAAAGGACGAGGCCGCGGCACATGCCCTGCTCACAAAGGCCGGCTTATCGGCTACTTTAGCGAAAGTGGTGGAGCGTATGGACGTGGACTTTGTTCTACGTACGCGTCCACGCGTAAGGACCTATGTGTACGAAGACGGCGGTCGCGTCCAGGGGATCTTGAATATCGCGATCTTGTCGGTACGCTCGAGTCATGTGGCGCCCAATGCTTATGTCGAACATATCGCCTTTGGGGCGATGGAGGCCGCGGCGCGGGAAGAGTTTGTCGATACGGTGCTGCGCCAAGTGCTTGCCTTGGGAGTCGAGGCGGTCATGATCCCCGATACGGGTTATGCGGATCTGGCGGTTTTTCGACGATTGGGCTTTAGGGCCGCTCCCAGGAAGCTCCGTTTGTTGCTAGCGCCCTTGCGTGGTGGGATATTGCAGGCGTTGCCCCAGGAGATCGATTCGTTCTATCTCGATGTCTTCTGACCATGACCGCCGGCATCAGAACCGCGCTCAAGTCCTTGATGGGCTTGATCGGGACGATGGTCGCTATGCCCTTTGTCTTCGTGGCGAATCGGGACCGATACTTGGAGGCGCACGATGAGCTTTTTGTTCTGGGCGGACAGGCGCTCGCGGTGGTGCCTGGGCTTATCGGTAATGCCGCGCGGAGCGCTTACTATAAACGGACCTTGGCGCTCTTCGAGGAAGGCGCATCCATTCATTTCGGCAGTTATTTCTCAAAGCGCGGGGCGCGTATTCATGCGCAGGTCGGGATCGGGGCCTATTGCGTCATAGGGCTCGTCGATATCGGCCCTCGGACTCGTATCGCAAGCCGAGTCTCCATTACCTCCGGGCTTCATTATCACGGCAGTGCCATGGCTGGTATTGGAGCTGTTGATTGTGTCGAGCGCGTCTCCATAGGGGCTGACAGCTGGATAGGCGAGGGCGCCGTGATCGGTGCCGATGTCGGGGCTTCGTGTATCGTTGGAATGGGGTCGGTCGTCATCTCGCCCATTCCGGATCGTTCGGCTGTGATCGGCAACCCCGCGCGCCGCATCCCGTCTGCGGCCAACGCCTAAGTCTCTTTACCCGCCCGGCATAGGCGCGCGCTCCGAGTCGGGAGCTCTAATAAGCCATCTCGGGGGTGGCGAGTACGCCCTTCATCGTATCAAGCGCCTTCTTTTCGATTTGCCGTATGCGCTCGGCCGATACCCCGTACTCCGTGGCGAGTTCATGCAAGGTCGGTTTCTCGGTGGCAAGCCAACGTCTGCGGATGATGTCTTGGCTGCGACCGTCGAGCGAGACGAGCGCTGATTGCAGTCGATCTTGCTGGGACGTCTCGGTGTCGGCGCGTGTGAGAATGCTCTCCGGGTTGTAGCGCATATCCTGGAGATAACCTGCGGGCGACGACCGGAATTCTTCTTCGTCGGCGTCATCGTGGGCGTCAAAGGGGACGTCCGCGTTGGCCATGCGCGACTCCATTTCCTTGACCGTCTCGGTCGGTACGTCTAGATCGGCGGCGAGATGTGCGATTTCGGCTTCGTTCATCCACCCGATCCGCGCGCGCGACTGGCGGAGATTAAAAAAGAGCTTGCGCTGGGCCTTGGTGGTGGCGACCTTGACGATACGCCAGTTGCGTAAAATGTAATCGAATATCTCGGCGCGAATCCAATGGACTGCGAAAGATACGAGTCGTACGCCATGCGCGGGATCGAAATGCTTCACGGCCTTCATGAGGCCGATGTTCCCCTCTTGTATGAGGTCTGCCTGCGGCAAACCGTAGCCGGCGAAGGCGCGCGCTACGCGGATGACATAGCGTAGTTGCGACAAGACGAGCTTGCGCGCGGCATCTAGGTCGTTGTTGTCGTGGTATTCAATGGCAAGCCGCCGCTCCTCTTCGGCATCCAGGATCGGGGCCGCGTGCGCAAGGCGCAGATAGTGCGAAAGGCCCCCTTCGGCACTGAGATTAATGGCAACTGGCAAGGTTTGTCCGGCCATAAGTCTACCCTCTCGACTGTGCGTATCGGTGTTGGAAGATATATTAGCATTCTCGCTATGAGAGTGCTAACCCCCCGTGAAGTTCCCCATTTATCGGAATACAAGGCGGACGATGCGGCGGTTTTAGGAGAGGCCGTCTTTGCGGATGTGCCAGCCGACCGCAAGGCGCGCGCCAAGCCACCCCAATCCGCCCCCGAGCGCCAAAAGGAGCCAGGCCTGGCGCCAGGTAAGACCGGTCAATGAGTAAGTGCTTGCGTAGAGGGCATCGAGCCGGTGGAGTGGGCCGTTTAACGCAAAAAGGGCGATTTCCAAGAGCAGGAGCGCACACAGCGCGCCGAATACGCCGGTGATGGCCCCCGCATAAAGAAACGGCCTGCGAATAAAGGCGGGGGTCCCGCCTACGAGTCGAATGACCTCGATTTCGGTCGATCGGGAGGCGACCGCCGCGCGTGTCGTGTTCGATAAGATGAGGATCAAGGCGAAAGACAAAAGCGCCGACAATACCAAAACGAGGCGCCGCCCGAGCGCGAGCGCCGCATTGAGTCGTTCGAGCCAGGCTATGTTGGACTGGACATGAGCGACATCGGGTCGCGCCTTGAGTTGCGCTACCAGATCCTGAAGGGCGGCGGGTTGGATGGCGCGCGGCGTCACCAAGACGACCCCCGGGAGGGGGTTGGCGTGGAGTACGCGAATCGCGTGCCCCATGCCGGGTTCGCGCGCGAGTTCTTGCAAGCCCGCTTCAGGAGAAATGTAGCGCGCGCGGCGGACCCCGGGGAGTCGTTGGATGACCGCCGTTGCCTGATTGCCGGGGGCGGCCTTTTTGAGGTAGACGGCCAGCGACATTTGGCCATGCCAGTCGCGGGTGAAGCGCTCGACGTTCAAGAGCCCGGCGTAAAGGCCGGCTGGCAACGCCAGGGTGACGCCTATCATGGCTACGGTGAGTAAAGTCGCGCTCGGGTGGCGCGCGAAGTCCCCCAGTGTCGCCACGAGGACCTGGAGGTGGCGCATGAGGTAGATTTTCATGCGCCCTGGACCAGGTGGCCGCGCCCGAGCGTGATGACGCGTTTTTTGAGGCGCTCGATATGGCGCAGGTCGTGGGTGGCGATCAAGACCGTGACGCCATGGACGTTGAAGTCGGAGAAGAGGTCTATGATCTCGTCTGACATGGCCGCATCGAGGTTGCCGGTCGGTTCGTCTGCAATGAGCAGCGCCGGGCGGTGGGCTATGGCGCGCGCAATACCAACGCGTTGTTGTTCTCCGCCCGACAAGGTCGGGGGAAAGCTCCGTTCGCGTGCGAGCAGGCCTACTTTGTCGAGGGCGGCTTGTACGCGCTTGCGCATGTCATCCCCGCTCACGCCGGCGACTACGAGCGGAAGGGCCACGTTGTCGAATACGGTACGGTCGTTCAAGAGCTTGTTGTCCTGAAAGACGATCCCGATCTCGCGTCGAAAAAACGGCAATCGGCGTGGCCTTAGGCGCGCGAGCAGGCGGCCATTGACGGTGATTTGCCCGCGCGTCGGGCGCTCCATGAGGGCTATAAGCTTTAGGATCGTACTTTTGCCGGCGCCCGAATGCCCCGTTAAGAAGGCCATTTCGCCCGACGCGACCTGAAAGTTGATGTCGCTCAAGGCCTCGTTTCCGCCCTCGTAGCGCTTGAAGACGTGACTGAACTCAATCATGGTCGGGTTCTTTTGGTAAAATGGCGTCTACGAAGGCGCGGGCGTCGAAGGGCCGCAGGTCCTGCGCCGATTCGCCTACGCCGACATAGTAGATGGGCAGTCCGAAGCGCCGGGCGAGCGCGAATAGGACGCCGCCCTTGGCGGTCCCGTCTAGCTTGGTGATGCAAAGCCCGGTTACGCCCACGGTTTTGTGGAATTGCTCGAGCTGCGCGAGCGCATTTTGTCCTATCCCTCCGTCTAGGACGAGGATCACTTCCTGGGGGGCGCTTGCGTCTATCCGCGCCAGCGTGCGCTTGATCTTGGCGAGTTCATCCATGAGACCCGTTTGGGTGTGGAGGCGCCCGGCGGTATCGATCAGCAGGATATCCGTGCCGCGCGCGCGCGCCGCTTGCAGGGCGTCGTGCGCCACCGCGGCGGCATCGGCGCCGCGGGGTTGGCTGATGACCGGGGTGTCGGTGCGCTTGGCCCACTCGCTCAGTTGTTCTATGGCCGCCGCTCGGAATGTGTCGCCGGCCGCCAATAAAAGTGAGCGACCCTCGCCTTTCATGCGCGTAGCGAGCTTGCCTATCGTAGTCGTCTTGCCGGCCCCGTTAACGCCCACGACTAGGACGACTTGGGGGGCCTTGGCTGTAGGCCAAGGTCGTTCGCAGGGTTTTATGATGTCGTAGAGGATGTCGCGAAGACCCGCGTAGACCGCTTCCGAATCCTGCCATTCCTTGCGGGTCACGCGTTTTGTGATTTCGGCTATGATCGCGCTGGCCGTATCAACGCCCATGTCGGCCATGATGAGCGCCATTTCGAGCTCTTCTAAGAGGGCTGCGTCTAGTGTGCGCTGTACTCGGAACAAGGGGCCGATATGGCGCCCGAGCGCCTCGCGCGTCGAGCTTAAGCGCTCGCCAAGCCTTGTGAGCACGCCTGGTTTGGCGCTCTTGTCGTTCGTGGACTTACGAAAGAGCGCCATGCGCGGTTAACCTGTTTTGCGGGTGAGCGCCAAATATTTTTCGTACAGGGAATCTTTGCTTTCGACGCGATCCGGATTCTTGGGAATGCAGTCGACCGGGCACACCTCTACGCATTGGGGCGTGTCGTAATGCCCAATACACTCGGTGCATGCATCGGGGTCAATAACATAAATCGCTTCCCCTGGAGAGATTGCCCCGTTTGGGCACTCCGGTTCGCAGACGTCGCAGTTGATGCAGTCGTCGGTGATCATTAAGGCCATGGTCGCCCTCCTTATCGAAGCGGAAGTCTACCGCAATGCGGCAAGCAATGCAGCTTTCACGGCGGGATGGACGAAGTCTGTGACGTCGCCACCTAAGGCCGCGATTTCCTTGACGAGGCTGGAGGAGAGATAACCATCACGTTCCGATGCGGTCAAAAAGATGGTCTCCACTCGGGCATCGAGGCGCCGGTTCATGCCGGCCATCTGGAATTCGTATTCGAAGTCAGACAAGGCGCGTAAACCGCGAACGATGACGCGGGCCTTGTGCTTATGGATGAAGTCCATCAAGAGGGTCGTGAAGCCGATGACGGTCACTCCTTTGATGGGGCTTAGGATTTCGTGCGCGAGCGCGACTCGTGTCGCTAGCGGAAAGAGCGGCGCCTTGCGCGTATTGTCGGCCACCGCCACGATGACGCCGGGGAAGAGGTCGGCCGCCCTTTTTACGATATCGATGTGGCCGTTGGTGAGGGGGTCGAAGGTCCCCGGATAGACTGCGATCGTCAAGGAACGATCCTCATAAGGGCTTAACAAGCCGAAGGCCACCGCGCCGGCCTGTGATTTGCGATGCCAGCGGTAGCCCGGCGGCGGTTCCGTATGGGCCTGCGCCGAGGTCTCCCCGTAGATCAGGCCGTGCTTCGTTAGCATGCCGCGCTCCGTGATGAGGGTCAAGGCCGCGGCGAGGAGCGGGCTTCCAAAAGGAGGGTCTAGGAAGATGAGATCGAAAGATCCCGGGGTAAGCCCGGCTAAGACAGTGAGGGCGTTTTCCGCGATGATGGAGGCGTTTTTGGCCTGGAGCAGGTCGCGCGCGGCCTCTAGAGATCGGCAGGTGACGGGATTGGATTCGACAAACGTACAGTGGGCGGCCCCGCGGCTTAAGGCCTCAAAGCCCAACGCGCCCGATCCCGCAAAAAGATCGAGACAACGGGCGCCTGGCAAGACGCCGTTGAGCCAATTGAATAGGGTTTCGCGGACCCGGTCGGGGCTCGGCCGCAGGCCATTCTCCTGCGGGAATCGGAGATGCCGTCCGCGCCAGGTCCCCGCGATGATGCGTACGTGTGGTGTTTTATCCCGGGCCATCGTAGTTTTTTGCGTCGATCGGAGTGTCCTCGGCCTTTCTGATAAGTCGTGCGGCAAGTCCTTGATAAATCGGCTCTCGGCAGATGAGGCGCGAGGTAAGCGTTGCGATAAAGGCGGCGGCCATGAGCGGAAAGAGCATGGCGTTATTGGCGGTCATCTCCATGACGATGACAAAGGCGGTAATGGGTGTTTGCACGGTCCCGCTCAAGTAGCTCACCATGCCTAAGATGACGGTCGCTTGTAGCGGGGTGCCCGGAAAGAAGCGTCCGATGTCGGCGCCTATACCGGCGCCGGTCGCCAAGGCGGGCGCGAATAGGCCGCCTGGGATGCCGCTTAAGTAGGAGACGAGGCTTGCAAGCCACTTTGTGATCGGAAAGAACCACGGAAGGTGGGCCGTTCCCAGAACCAGGGAGCGCGCCTGGGGATAGCCGGTACCAAACGAGCTGCCGTGAGAGAGGAGTCCCAAAAGGGCGACAGCGAGGCCTGCGCCGAGCGCGAAGCGGTAGGGGCGGCGGGCCAGGATGTCTCGGAATTTTTCGCTCATATCGAGCACGAGCCTGCTAAAAAGTCCGCCGGCCGCCCCTCCTATGACCCCGCTTATGGGGACTAAGAACCACGCGCGAGGCGCGAGCGCCGCTTGTGTCACCCCAAAATAGGTGTAATTGCCCTCGAGGGCCACGGCCGTAAGTCCCGCTATGAGGATCGTGATAATGATGGTGCCGCTTGCGTGCTCCTCAAACCCGCGCGCGAGCTCTTCGATGGCAAACATGATACCGGCGATCGGGGTGTTGAAGGCCGCCGCAATCCCGGCCGCCCCACCCGCCAGTATGAGTGCGCGTTCGAGTTGGGGGCGGTTTATGCCGACGACGTGCCCGGCCGCCGATGCGAGCGAGGCGCCGACATGGACGGTCGGTCCCTCACGGCCGATCGAGGCCCCGGAAAAGAGTCCTAAGGTCGTGAGCAGGATTTTGCCAACAGCGATGCGCAGCGATAGGAGACGCGAGGGCGCGCCGTGAGTCCGCGCACTCAAGGCCGCGATCACTTGGGGGATGCCGCTGCCTTGGGATCCCGGGAAAAACCGGCGCGTGAGCCATAAGGACAAGACGAGCCCCGCCGGGCTTACGAGAAAGGGCGCCCAGTGGTTGTAGTGGTAGAGGGTCGCGAACGAGTCGTTGGCGAGGTTGCCGAGCTTCGTTAAGGTAACGGCGGAGAGGCCCACGAGCACGGCCCCTCCCCAAAACGCGAATCGTACAGTCCAATGCCGCCTATGGAGGAGCCCCCGGATCCGACGAAGACCCCGGACCCGGTGCCCGGAATGCCGTGCCACGGTTTAAGGCGCGCTGGCAAGGCGCGAGCGGATGCCGCTGAAGGTCTTGTGGACCCCCGTATGCTGCTCGTTGATCTCCTCTAGGACCTGCTTTAATTCCGCCATGCGCGCCTCGAGCGTGTCGCTTGCTTGGTGGATGCGTTTGATGCTTTCGAGTCGGCGCCGCAGCTGGGCTTGGTGTTCGCGGACCTGGGATTCCATGGGGGCCATCATGTCGCGTAGCCAGTCGTCGGCATCGCGGTTGGCGCTCACATAGACGGCACGGACCTTGGTGACCGCCGATTCAAAAAATCCGCGCACGACCGTCCGCTGCTCGGTCATAAGGAGCGACAGGCCTTTTATGAATTGCTCATGCCGATCTTGGAGCCGCTTGATCTCACGGTTATAGCGCATGACCGAAAAGGCGGTCGGCTTGATGTTCGGGAGCCCATGTTCCTCTTGGAACTTGCGGTATATGCCGTCCATTAAGGTCTTGATCTGCTTGGCATCTTCCGTAAGTTGCGCCATATGGGTGGTGGCATAGGCGAAGAAGGCCTGCATGGCGGCGCGCAGCCCTGCTGTGGTAAACGAGGTCTCCATGCTCTTTTTGGTTTCGGCAATCAGGATGTCGAGTTGGCGTAGGCTGATTTTCGCATAGAGCGCGGCGCTTTGTTGGGCAAAAATCGTGCGCGTCGCATGGAAACGCTGCAAGCTGCGGTCGAATTCGGTCTTATCGCGGCGGATCTTCTCCATCATATTGTCGATGACGTCCATGTTTTTTCCGTTCAGGCCGCTTAATTCGCCAAAATGCTCACGTAGCCCCTGGAGGCGTTGCGCGATCATGCGTTCGATAATGCCTTCGACGGCATCGAGTTCGGACGTCAAGGTGCTCGCCACAAGCCCGCCCTTGCCGGGAAGCAGTTCTTCCGCCAAGGCCTTCTCCAGGACGTGGATTCCGCTTCGCTCCTCGAGCGCCGCATCCGAGCGGACCTTGGCGTTCAGCGCCTTTTGCGCCGAGACCGGATAGATGTGGCTTTCCGTGACTTCCAGGTGCTGGGCGGTCTCCTTGACCTGGCGCGCGATCTCTAGATCGACCTCTTCGGTCTTTTTGAGGTCGTCCCAAAGGCCGTCTACCTTATTGAGCACGACCAGTCGCCCCTTGGAGCTTGCGATATGGTCGCGCCACACCGTGATCTCAGATTGCGTCACGCCGGTGTCGGCGGCGAGCACGAACAAGATGGCGTGCGCGTTGGGAAGCGTGCTTAAGGTCAGTTCGGGCTCGGCGCCTAAGGCGTTCAGCCCCGGGGTATCGAGGATGACGAGTCCTTGGCGCAACAAGGGGTGGGGAAAGTTGATCAGCGCATAGCGCCATTTAGGGATCTCAACCTGGCCTTGGGCGTCTATCGTGGCCCCTGTCTGGCTTCGGTCGGCCGCGACCGTGAGACCCAAGGCGCGCGCCTCTTCGGGGGGCACGGTCTTGATCTCGGTAATATGGCGCAGGATGTCGGCCATGCGCGTCGGGAAGGCGAGATCGAGCGGGATCGTTTCCCACTCCTCGGGGCAGTTTTTGAATTCAGCAATCGTCGCGCCGCCCTTACGGGATTCTATGGGAAGGAGGCGCAGGCTGGGTTCTTTGTCGTCTTCGTAAAAGAGCTCGGTTGGGCACATCGTGGTGCGTCCCGCGCTCGACGGTAATATGCGCAGCCCCTGTTCCCCGAAGAATAAGGCATTGATGAGTTCGGATTTGCCGCGCGAAAATTCCGCCACAAAGGCGAGGTAGAGCTTGTCGTCTTGCAGGGCTGACAGCATGCGCTCTATATGAGCGTCGCTTTGTGGCAGGCTCAAGCTTTGCTCTGCAAGCCAGGATCGAAGGTCGCGCAGGGCCTGCGCAAGATCTCGACGCCAAAGCCCATAGGCCTCAAATCGTTCTTCTATTGCCGCCTTATGCATAGCCCCTCCCTGACGCCCAGACCGGTTTGTGCAAGTATATGCCAAAATGGCGTTAGCGTTGGCAAGAGGGGCAATAATAACTGCTTCGCGCCCCTGACACACGTCGTCTGATTGGTGTTTGGCATCGATGGCAGGGCGCGCCGGTCCGCCCGTAGACGTTGAGTTCCTGCGAAAAGTAGCCCGGCCGCCCATCGCTGCCCCTAAAATCCTTTAAGGTCGTGCCCCCGGCCGCTATGGCTTGGGTGAGGACCGTCACGATCGCGTCTGCCAGGTGGTCGCATTCGGCGCGGCTGACGCGGCCCGCCGCGCGTTGCGGGCGTATGCCCGCGAGAAAGAGCGCCTCATGCGCATAGATATTGCCGATTCCGGCGACGATATGCCCATTCATAAGAAAGTCGCGGATGGCAAGCGTCCGCCCGCGCGCGCGGGCGTGGAGATAAGATCCCTCGAATCCCGGTTCGAGCGGTTCGGGCCCGAGCGGCGCGATCAAGGGGTGTGTTGCCGGGTCTTCCGTATAAAGCAGTGCCCCGAAACGTCGGGGGTCGCGCATCCGCAGGCAAAGCCCCGGACTGCCTGCGAAGACGAGGTCGAACGGGTCCCAGCGGCTAGGTGCGCAGGCCGCTTCCAAAATACGCAGGCTGCCGGACATGCCTAGGTGCACGATGAGGCTGCCCGGTCCGACGTCGAAAAGGAGATATTTGGCGCGTCGGCTAAGCCCGCGAATGGTCTTCTTTGCGAGGATCTCCGGGAGATCGGAGGCGATCGGCCAGCGCAGCCGCCGGTCGTACACGACAAGTTCCTTGATGCGCGCCCCTACGACCCAAGGTTTGAGCCCACGAAGCGTCGTCTCGACTTCAGGAAGTTCCGGCACGTGCGTTCAGATGGAGGAGGTGTTTCCCGATCTCCGCCGGAAAATGATACAAAAGCCCCTGATCCGGGCGCAGCAAAATGAGTTCCGGCCGGGTCGTGAGGATGTCGACGTCGAGCGTCTTTATCACAGGCTTTGCCAAGGGCTTTTTATGCGACGCCATTCGGTAGCGGATGATGACGCGACCGATCGGAAGGCGATGGTGGTGGTAGCGGCTCACGGACAGGGCGCGCGCGTAGCGCCATCCCTCGACGAAGGTATTGATGCGGTCGTTTGACAGCCGCGCAGGCATGGGTGTCACCTTCCAGATGCCGCGATCGCGCGCGACCGTGAATCGAGGCAGCGTAAAGGCGACCGGGCGTATGCGCGCGCTCAAGAGCTCGCTGCTGATAAAGCTGTCGCTTGTGAGCCTTCTTGGATGTATGACTTCGGCTGGGACTAAGGCTATGGTATGGCCGATCAGGATATAGCGGAGGTCCCCGAAGGGTCTGCGTCGCCCCACCAAGATCTTTTGATCATTGAGCGTGAGTACCGCCTGAGGTGGCGCTAAACCAAAGGCCCGCAAGCGGGTTTTGGGGGCATCGAAGCGGTCATGGGGCGTACTGTCCGCGACATTCGTGAGCGCCTCGACGCGAAACTGATCGGCGCGTGCTGAAATGGGCTGTTGCAGGAACCACTGCGTCCCTTTGCGTTTCAGGACGATCTGCGCGTGTCCTTGCCGGCGGATTGTGATGTCGGTGATCGCCGCGGCCTTCACTTTACTCAGTTTAGGTGTGGCCGGCGTGGGCACGGGTTTTGACTTGTCTTTTAAAAACCACACAAGCCCGAGCGCTATGACGAGCAGTGCGATGTTGGCTTGGCCCCGTTTTTTGATCATCTCAAAGGCGCCGCCTTCGCCAGAATACCCAAAGTCCGACCCCAAAAAGCAAGGCGGGTAGGATCAACAGGAAGCCGAATGTGATGATGTCTTCCTCGGCGCTCGTAAGCGAGAGCACGAGGTCTGCAGAGGCGCGATTGGGTAGATTGATGAAGGTGTCGTCGTGGGCTAGCCAATTGGCGATATTCATGGCGAAGGTGAGGTTGCCGCCCTCGCCTATGAAGCTGTTCGAGGCGAAGTCGCCGTCCCCTAGGATGGCGATGCGCTGCGTGTGGCTTTTGCTTGTGCGCGTAAGCGCCATACCGAGCGTCAAGGCGCCGGGTTTTGTGCCCGCAGGCGGGGTCACGAGTCCTGCAAGCGGAGTGTTTTGTACCCAGGCATTCTCGTCTGTGAGAAGGATGGGCAGGCCCTTGATGCCTGGTTTCGCTTGGTACGTCAGGGCGACTGCCGTCGGAAAGACCGTCACGAGATGCATGCCGCGTACCGGCCCCACGTCCGGGTAACGATCGATGGCGATGTCGGCGGGCGTTCCGCCGGTCAAAAGGCTAGAGGCCGGGTCTACCGCAAATCCATGACGGACCGTCACCCCTAGGGCTTCCGTCACGCGCCTAAGCCCCTCCGTATGATGGGGCTCGAACAGGAAGAGGATGTCGCCGCCCTGATCCACGAACGCCGATATCATCGCGACCTCGCCCTTTAAGAATAAGACGCGCGGGTCTGCGATGACGAGGATGCCGGCATCGCTTGGAAGCGGTTTGCCCGCGCCGGGATTGAAGGTGCTGATGTGAAAGCCGCGGTCGTGTAAGTCTTTGGCCCATGTCGAGAGGCCTAGCATCGACGAGTCTGTCGTTTTGCGCTCCTCGTTGCCGACCAGGAAGGTGAGGTTGCGGATGCCGCTCTGCGCGAGGCGCGCTAGTTCGTTTGTGATGCCAGTCTCGCTCGCCGTGAGCACGAGCGCCGTGCGCTTTTTATAGCGGATACGGAGTTCGCCGTTAAAGGTGATGTTTAGGCGGCGCACCAAGGCCGGGTGCTTGTCTGGGTTTATGAAGGTGAGGTGGATGTTGCTATTGACGCGCTGGTATTTGTTGATGAGCGCGCGCAGGTTATGGCGCAACGCGGGTCCATGGGCAAAGGCGTCGATGTAGACGGGCCCCTTTAGTGTTTTGACGATCGCTTGGCTTGGCGCGGTGAGGCTATTGCGGCCGCCGTGGGTCCAGTCCGCCTCATAGTGGAAGCGGTGGGTCGCGAACGCAAGGAGCGAAGCGACAAGGAGCCAGAGAACAATAAAGCTCCCAGACCCTGCCGTGCGTAAGAGGCGATCTATCTTCATATCAAGGGTGGGCCCGATCCGCTTCGAGCCTGCGGATGCTTAATACAAGGCAGGTGAGCGACAAGATGACGTAGTAGGCCACGTTGGAGCTATCGAAAAGACCACTCAAAAATGGCTCGTAGTGATTCACGATGGAGAGATAGGCCACGACCGCGCCGCCCGGTCCGCGGGCATGTCCCGCGTAATCTACGATCCACAGGAAGAATACGGCACCGAACGTGGCGATCGCCGCGACCGCCGGGTATTTGGTGAAAGACGACATCAAAAGACCGATGGCGGCCAGGCTCATCGCGAGCAGAGACAGGCCGATCAGGCCGCAGGCCAGCATACCGAAGTCCAGGTGCCCGCCGACCAAAAGCGCAAGCGGCATAGTGAGGCTCATGAGGATGATGAGGAAGAAAAATCCCAGGATGCCGATGTACTTGCCGAGTACGATCTCGGTAATCGAGATGGGCGATGAGTAGAGTAAGGACAAAGTCTTGTTATGGCGTTCGTCTGCGATCAGCCGCATGGTGATAAGCGGTGTGATGAGTAGGAGCAATACCCCGGTGTTGCCGAGCAAGGGGGCGGCGACCAAGGTGGTGAGTCCGGGCGCGTTGGGTAGCGAGGTGAGCCGCGACTCGATCATCAAAAAGAGGTTGACGTGGCCTAGGAACAGGCGCGCGAGGATGATCTGCGTCACCCCGAGAATGACGAAGGCAAGCGGAGACAAAAAGAGGCTACGCAGTTCGCGCCAGGCGATGGTGCGGATCATGAACCCTCCGCATGCGACGTTTTTTTGGAGCTATCGCCGATCTCGCCCGTGAGTTCCACGAAAATGGCCTCAAGCGACGTGTGTTCCGGACTGATCTCGTAGAGCCCCCATCCTTGCTTAAGCGAGAGCGCGACCAAGGCGTCGGTCGGGTCTTTGCTCGGATCATGAAAAAGACGCATGCGATGACCGTCGACCGCCATGACCGAATCCACCATCTCGAGGTTTTCGAGGAGCGCCACGTCCGGGGGCTTGCGGAACGCCGCCATCAAGATCTGTGATTCCATCCGGTGCATCAGTTCGTTGATGCCCTCGTTTAGGACGAGCCGCCCTTTATGGATGATCTGTACGCGGTCACAACTCGCCTGCACCTCGGGCAAGATGTGTGTTGAAAGAATGACGGCGTGATTTTGCCCAAGTTCGCGAATCAGCGCGCGGATCTCGCGGATCTGGATAGGGTCGAGTCCGACCGTGGGCTCGTCTAGGACGACGATGTCCGGGTCATGAATGATGGCCTGCGCGAGCCCTACGCGTTGCTGATAACCCTTGGAGAGGTTTTGGGTCAGCCGACCGCCCACTTCGGAGAGCCCGCAACGGGCCTTGGCGCGATTGCGTGCGACTGTGCGTTCTTTGCGCGGTATGCGTCGCAAGGCGGCACAATAGTCTAGGTATTCGTCGACCGTGAATTCGCGGTACAGCGGCGGGTGTTCGGGCAGGTAGCCTAAGCTCGCCTTGGCCCGTTTGGGTTCCGTCTGCATGTCGTAACCGCTTATGAGGATGCGGCCCGACGAGGGCGCCAAGTTTCCGCTCAACATCTGCATGGTGGTCGTCTTGCCCGCGCCGTTGGGCCCGAGAAAGCCCAGTACCTCGCCGCGCCGGATGACGAAGCTGACATCCCCGACCGCAACGGTCTTCCCGTAGAGTCGGCTTAGCGATTCGGTCTCAACGAGGACCTCCGGATTCGTCATGGCTCTAATCTATCGGTCCCGCGTATCATGCTGGGCATTAAAGGCTCAGGGCGCGCGTTTGTCAACGCACGAGCCGCGCGCGCGATTCGCCTCTTGAGTGGGGGTTCTGTTTCGTGCCGCGTACGAGAACGATCCGCGCGACGGAGCCCCGGTTCTTTGTAAGGCCGAAGCCGCGATGACGCAGGCCTTGCCCCCGCCCTTTCGTTGGTCGCGACTTTTAGCGACAATGGGGCCTCTCTTACGCGTTGAAGGGTTATTGCCATTGAAGGTCCATATTGAGCCGAGTGGTCATGAGTTTGACACAGTCCCAGGCGAAACCTTGCTCGAGGCCGCTTTGCGGGAGGGGTTTCATCTCCCTTATAGCTGTCGTAACGGGGCGTGCGGTACTTGCAAGGGGCGGATCCTCTCAGGCACGGTGAGTCATCGCGAATATGAAGCCAAGGCCTTGAGCGCAGATGAGAAGGCCGCGGGGCTCGCGCTTTTTTGTCGGGCAGTCCCGGAAGGCCCGGTCGTCATCGAGGCGCGCGAGATTGGCGCGGCGCGCGATATCGTGATCAAGGTCTTGCCGTGTCGGGTCGCGCGTATGGAAAAGCTCGCGCCGGACGTCATGCGCCTTTTTTTAAAGCTCCCGCAAAAAGAACGGCTTCAATTTTTGGCGGGGCAGTACATCGATATCCTGTTGCGAGACGGTAAACGGCGTGGGTTTTCTTTGGCCAACGCCCCGGTCGACGACGAATTTCTAGAGCTCCATATACGCCACGTGCCGGGCGGGCTATTCTCCGGGCATGTGTTCGAGACCATGACGGAACGTGCGCTTTTGCGTTTCGAGGGCCCGCTCGGGACCTTCTTTTTGCGCGAGGAGTCGACCGCGCCGGCCATCCTTATGGCGGGCGGTACCGGCTTTGCGCCCATGAAGGCCATCATAGAGCAGGCCCTGCATGGAGGTTCGGAGCGCCCTCTCCACTTGTATTGGGGGGCGCGCTCACGGGTCGATCTCTACCTTCACGATTTGGCGACGGGTTGGGCGCGCGAGTACCCGCACTTCCATTATACGCCGGTCTTGTCTGAGCCGAAGGCGGATGATCAGTGGGAGGGCCGAACCGGTTATGTGCACGACGCGGTCGCCTCCGATTGGCCCAGGCTTGACGGTCACGAGGTGTACGCGAGCGGGCCGCCCCAAATGATCGCCTCCGCGCGTACGCTGTTTGCGGCCCAAGGCTTGCGTGAGCAGGACCTTTACTTCGATGCCTTTGAGTACGCCAAGGATCCGGTGCCCCTTTCATGAGCGGCACGCATGCCCACCATCATCACCACCATCACGATCATGAACCGTCCCGGTCGCACGAAGGGCGTGGTCTTTGGGTGTCGCTCGGTCTTACCGCGCTCTTTGCGTGCATCGAGGCCGGCGCCGGCCTTTTGGCCCATTCGCTTGCGCTTTTGAGCGACGCAGGTCACGTCTTTTCCGACAGCTTAGGGCTCGGCTTGTCCTTATTCGCGGTCTGGATGGCGCGCAGGCCTCCCTCGCCGCGTCATTCCTATGGTTTGATGCGTAGCGAAATCATAGTCGCCTTTATCAACGGGCTTGTGTTGTTAGCGGTCGTGACGGGGATTATCGTCCTGGCCGTCCGGCGTCTTCAGAATCCGCAGCCCGTGGGCGGCGGGGTGGTGATGGTGGTCGCGGCCCTGGGCATGATCATGAATGGCGGTATCGTCTACGCCCTGGCGCAAGAGAAGCGCACCTTGAATACGAGGAGCGCCATTTTGCATATCCTGGGGGATCTCTTGGGCTCGGCGGCCGCGCTCGTGGCCGGTACGGTGATCTTTTTTACCGGCTGGATGCCGATCGACCCCATCTTGTCGCTGGTGATATCGGGGTTGATCTTGTATTCCACAGTGCAATTGCTGCGCGAGACCTTGAACGTGCTCATGGAGGGGGTGCCCAGGCATTTGGATCTGCCGACCGTGGGGCGGGCGATGGCCGAGGCGGCGGGGGTCGTTTCGGTCCACGATCTGCACATTTGGACGCTGTCATCCGGGACGCTTGCGCTCTCGGCGCATGTGATCGTGGAAGACATCTCCGGCTGGAATCAATTATTGAAGGTCATGCAGGAGCTGTTGCACGAGCGTTTTGATATCGACCATGTGACCTTGCAGCCAGAGCCCCCGAGTTCGCTCGTGGCGGGCGGCCATCACGTGATCCAGATTTATCCGCGCACCTCCCCTTAACCCATCGTGTAGGGCGGCTTTTGTCAGGAAGCCTGATGGGATTCCGGTGGGCGCGCTTGCTTATCGGTTCTTGCCTCCTGCTTTGGTCATGCGCGTCTGGCGCTGCGGGTCTATCGTGCGTGTCGCGGTCTTATGTTATAAGGGCAGAGGAATTTCTATGACCAGGAGGTCGCAATCATGTCGATATCACGTAAAGCCGCCCGTTGGGCCCTTGCCATGGCGTTCACCGGTTTGCCGCTTGTGGCGAGCGCGCACGAATTAGGACGCCATAGCATGGAGGGAACCATCGTATCGCTTGATAAGCATACCGGCTTCATGCATGTCCGTACCAGCATGGGGACGCTTATCGAGCACTTTCCGCCGCGCAGCGAGTCGCATCTGCACGTAGGCCAGCACATCAAATTGTATCTCGGCTTTAAGGCGCTGAAATAGCGGTTTTTAATAGGACGACGCGGCGCCTTCCTTACGGAAGTCTGGGCGCCGCCGTGAAGGGGGCTTGCGCTTAATCGCGCTGCCCCCTTTTTTTAGTCTCGCCCTTGGCCTGGGGTCTCAAGGACGGTTTCACGGGCGGTTTGCGTCCATGCGCCGTGCCGCCTGCGTCACTAGGGCGACAAGGGCAAGAAGAACTCTTCCGGGCGCGGCGTTTCGGTGCGGATGCGGTGGAGTTCGAGGCTGCGATGGCAGTATTCGCGCGCACGGACCGGGTCGTCTAGGCGCTCCATGACCTGGGTGAGCTCCGCAAACGTATCGGCCGATGGATTTTGTCGGGCGCAACGTTCCGCGTATTCGCGGGCCTTGCCGGGCAGATTGGCGGCGAGCGATAACTGGGCCAGACATAAAAGCAAGGCGCTGCTCTGCAGGTGGGTCTTGAGCCAAGTCTCCGCTTGCGAGAGGAAACGCAAAGACTCCTTCCCGTGGAGTTCCCCATAGACTTTGAAGAGCTCGTCTGTCGCGTCGTGGCGCAGTGCCGCAAGCAGGAGGCGTTCGGCCTCCTCGAGCGATTCTCGTTGAATGAGGGCGTGCGCATAGAGGGCGATGAGCGTCGGGTGCTGTCTGTGGTTTTTGGGCACGGAGCGCCATACCGTATCGGTGTCATCCGTGGCGTGCGATGTGGCGACGAGCAAGAGCTGACGGTAGGCCTCGCGTTCGATTTCGTTGATGGCCGAGGGCTCCATGGCCTTATAGCGACGAAGCTCTGGGATCAGTTGCGTAAGGAGCGTCCAGTCGCGCAGCCCGCGGGCCCGCTGCGCTAAGAGGCGCAGGACCGTGCGATTGCCGGGGTGGGACACGCGCAGACCGTTTAGGGTGGCAAGGCTGCGCTCGTACTCGTGGGCCGCCTCGTGCAAGTGCGCTTGCAAGAGCCCGGACCCGAGCGCAAGCCCCGGGGTCTTTTGTGCTTGCGTCAAGTATTCGTCGCGCTGCTCGGTATGGCCCTGGCCCTGGGCTGCGAGCGCCGCCGCCAGATAATGGATGCCGGGCACATCGTCGACCTTGATATCCCCTACGAGATCTTTTTCGGCCCCCGAATGATTGCCTTCAAGTATCTTGATCAAGCCCGTGTGCAGCGCCTTTTGGAGATGACGCACACGCCGATCGATGCGCCAGCGACCGACATCGCGCGGGATGCGCAAGAGGCGCATGGTGAGATGTAAGGCGAAGTAAAGGGCGGTGACCAGCGCGACCAAGAGGAGCCCAAAAAGCGTGAGCGGCATCTCGATGCTCCAGGGTTTACGTTCTATGAGGACGTAACCTGGGTTGTGCATGGCCGCCACGGTCAAAAGGACCGTGGCGATCAACAAGACGAGGATGGCCGAGAGCGTCTTCATGAGGGTATGTGCGCGAGCGCGCGCAGGAGATGCACGGAATGCGAGATGTCCGGCCACTTGAGGGTGGCGGTGTGGGCCTCGAGTTTTTGGATCGTCGTCAAGGTCGCCTGGACCGCCGGCGATTTTGTGTCAAAGTAGCGCGTAAGCCAGCGGCGGGCGGCGGCCAGGTCTGCGTGCACCAGGGCCACGTGGTGTTGGAGGAGCGCCAATTGCGCGCCATAAAGGCGGATCGCAAGGTTCTCGCGTACGAAATAGGCGCGCTTAGGCGCGAGCAGGGCGCGTTCGTGTAGGGGCTCCTTATGGATGCGTATCAGGCTCACGAAGTCATGCCAAATCCCTTCGCCCAGGCGCTTCCAAGCCTTAAGGGGGCGTGTCGCGGCTTGCGTCTCCTCAGGGCTCTTGTGGAAGGTGGTCGGGAGCGCGAGCGGTAGGGTTCGGGACGCGCGCGACATGGTGATGAGTTCTAAAGCCATGGTCGAGACATGCACTGTTCGGAGCGCATGGAGTTGCAAGATCTCGTGAAGTATCGCCATACGTACGGGCAGCAGGCGCGGATCGCCATCGCGCCGAATCTCCCTTTGTGCCTGATGTAAGGCGAGCAAGGCGAGCGGGACGTTATGCTCGAAGTGGAGTTGCTCGTTTGCCATCAGCAATAGGTCTTGGGCGGCCCGGATGCGCCAGTGGGCGCTGGCTCGCCCCCCTGTTTTGAGGGCCGCTAGCGCCTCCTCGCGGCTTTTGAGGGCCGCGATCTCTTGTACGGCCTGTTCGTGGGCTGCGGTCAGGGTGGCAAGTTGTTGTTCGAAGCGCGCGTCCGTGGCCTTTTGGGCCGCAAGGTGCGAGGCGATATTGATGCCTACGATGCGGGTCTTGTAGGCCAACTGATACCAGACATAACCCAGTCCGATTAAGGCGACGAGCGATAAGAGAAGCGCAAGTCCCCCTGCCGGGGAACGTCCGGCATGCGCGCGCGCGGCGGGTGCTTGAAGGCTGGTGTCGTTTTTTTCGTCGGTCATTTCAAACCTTATGGTCTTGAGCGATTATAGGGTGTTTTTTTGGCGGCGCCAGCTTATGAGCGCGGCGATCAAGGCGTCATCATCCGCAGCGCTCGCCACGATAAAGGGCCCCTCGAGGCCAAGGCCCTTACAGGCCTCCTCGAGCCGGGTTCCTACGACTACGACCGGCGTTTTGACAAACCACCGCCTGCCTACTTGCCCTAAGGCATCGTAGAAGTAGTGTAGACCTTCGACGCTCGTGAGTACGATCGCATCGAGGCCGCGCCGCGCCCAAATCCGTAAGAGCACGGAGACGTCGGCCTGCGGGGCTACCCGTCGATAGCATTCGGCATAGTGGACGTCTGCGCCGCGCGCCTTCAAGGTGTCCCCTAAAAGTTCCCGCCCGCCTTCCCCCCGAAAGATCAGTACCGCCTTTTGGGCTACGTCTTTCATGGGCTCCAAGGAGAGCAGGGACTCACTATCAAATCGCCCCTCGGGTACGAGTACATCGCTAAAGCCTAGGCGCTTTAGCTCCCGCGCGCTGCCGCGGCCGATAGCCGCGATCCGGACTTCTTGCGGCCATACCTGCGCCCAGCCCTGCATCAGATTGTGGGCGTGGGTCACGGCATTGGGGCTTATGAAGATCGCCCACTGAAATTCCGCAAGTCGCGTGGTGAGCGCTTTCAGGTTTGCCGTGTCGCGCGGTTCGGCAATCTCAAGGGCGGCGAAATGCAAGGGTGCCGCCCCTTGTAAGGCGAGTTTGTCCATCAGCCCCTGCGCCTGGCCCGCGGGGCGGGTGACGAGCACGGTCATTCCCGCAAGGTCGCTCACCCGTTGGTCTCAAGGAGGCGCTTTATGATGGCAAGCGCCCCTTGGGATGCGAGCCCTTCCGCGATTTCGTGGGCGAGCGCTTTGGCCGCCTGGGCCTTACCGCTGCGGGTTTCGGTAATGAGTCGACTGCCGTCTGGTTCGCCGACTAAGCCGCGAATGGTGAAATCCTCGCCTTCAAGGCTTGCAAAGGCCGCGATCGGTAGCCTGCATCCCCCGGCCAACACCCCGGTGACGATGCGCTCGGCCTCGACGCATAAGGCGGTGTCGGTATCGTGTAGGGCCGCTATGCGTCGTTTCGTCTCGTGATCATCACTCCGGCATTCGATGCCGATCGCCCCTTGGGCCGCGGCCGGCAGGCTGTCTTCTATGGGGAGGTAGGCCCTGATACGCTCGGCAAAGCCTAAACGTTTCAGGCCCGCCGCCGCGAGAATGATCCCGGCAAACTCCCCGGCGTCGAGTTTCGCCAGCCGGCTATTGACGTTGCCGCGCAGGTTTTCGATGACGAGGTCCGGGCGAATATGGCGGATCTGGCAGGCTCGGCGCAGGCTGGCTGTGCCGATACGGCTCCTTTGCGGGAGATCGCGCAGGTTTTTGGCGGCAAGCGGGCTTACCAGGGCGTCCCGCGGGTCTTCGCGCACGAGGATCGCGCCTATGGTCAGCCCCGCGGGTAATTCGGCGACCACATCTTTCATGGAATGAACCGCGATGTCGATCCGTCCTTCAAGCAGAGCGGTTTCAAGCTCCTTGGTAAAAAGGGCTTTACCGCCCGAGGCCTGGAGCGGGCCGCTCAGCTGTCGGTCGCCTTCTGTGGTCATGGGCACGATATCGACCACAAGCTCTGGGTATAAGGCCATGAGCAGGTCACGGACATGGTGGGCCTGCCATAAGGCCAGCGCGCTCTTGCGAGTCCCGAGATGCAACGTAGTCAAGGAGAGTCCGGGTGATGGGGTTAGAGGGGTGTCATCGTAAGAAATTGGCGCGCCTGACGCAAATCGGCGTTTTTGTGTGGGCGGCTATGGGCCTGGGCATCGCCCAGGGCGCGCCGCTCGCGCGTGCGACCGACTTGGTCGCCTTACGCGCCTTGGCGCATGCCCGTCATGAGCCCATCGTCTTGTTGTTTTGGTCGCCCACGTGCCGCTATTGCGCGGTCGTCGAGCGGGATTTTTTGGGGCCCGCCGCGAGCGAGCCGCGCTTTCGGCGTATTGTGTTTCGGCGCGTCGATATCGATAGCCAAAAACCCCTCATAGATTTCGCCGGACATAAGACGACGGAGGCGCGATTTGCAAAACGGTTTCATGTCGCGCTCGTTCCTGATATAAAGTTCTTCGATGCGCAAGGGCGCAAGGTCGGAGCCGATATGCGCGGACTGTCGACCCCGGATTTTTACGCGGCGTATCTCGATTCGGCCCTAGACGACGCACAGAACGTCTGTCAGAGGTCGCTACGAGCAAAACCATCATAACGATATAAATATATTAGAATTTCATGGAAATCCACCAGAGGAGCAATGCGCTATGATATTTAAAGCGATCCAACAGAGGCTCATATTGGCGTTTTCTGCGTTGATGCTCGTGGCGTTTACCGCCCCAAGCTATGCGAACGTACAGAGCCACGCCTTCGCGACCCATCATGTCGTGTTCCAGATCAGTAATGGCACTGCCCAAGAGCAGGGGCTTGTCTTATCGAATGCGGCCAATGTATTGAAGTACTACGGACCTGATAAGGTGCAATTGGAGATCGTGGCCTTTGGTCCGGGCTTACGTCTGCTCCTTAAAAATAATGTGCATAGCAAGATGATTCAAAGCCTGCATGCCGAAGGCGTGGAATTTGCCGCCTGTCACAATACGATGATGAAGCTGCATCTGACGAAAGCGGATCTCAATCCCGTCTCCCATGTCGTTCCGGGTGGCGTGATTGAAATCATGCGTCGTCAAAGCGCGGGCTGGAATTACATCCGCCCGTAAAAGCGCCCAAAAAGAGGCGCTACACAATAAAGACAAAATTAAGAGTCCAATCTAGGAGACATTCATGAAGAAGCAGTCGCTCGTAGCGGCAGCGGTAGCCGCTGCACTTTTTACAGGGGGGGCGCATGCCTCTAATTGGTTGCAGTTGCAGGGTACGGAGCCAAACGGCATAGCCGCCCCGGTTCGTGTCTTTGGTTTTATTCAGCCGACTTATCAAGATGCGGGTGGCAGCGCCGTTAATGGCCTTACGGGCCTGGGGGCGCCTTTCAACGGCGCGGTTCCTAAGTTCAACGAGGTCGCGCCCCAAAATACCTCAAGCAGTAGCTTCAATATCCAGCGTGCCCGTATTGCCGCGCGCGGTACAGTGTTGCCGATCAGCAACAAGATCGACTACTTCATCATGGCGGAGTTTGGGAATAACGGATATACGGGTGGAAGCGGTTCGTATACGCCGCGTTTGACCGATGCATCCGTTACCTTCAACGAGATCCCAGGCGCGCGCGTGCGCGTCGGTCTTTTTAAGACGCCGGGACCCGAGGAAGTCTTGCAGGGCATACCGGACTTCAATTACATCAACTTCACCAACGTCAGCGCCCAGCTGATCCAAAATCAGTTTATTTCAGGGCTTGCTTACGCGCCCACTGCGCCTGCTCAGGGCGTAGGTCCCGGAGGCTATCTTGTTACCGCAGCGCCGATCGATGCCGGGCGCGATACCGGTGTGCAGGTCTTCGATTGGTTCAACAACGGTCCTTGGCAGTTCGCCTATGCGGGCATGATCGGTAACGGTTCGCCCCCTTATGCCAATGCCGGGACGAATAGCTCTGACTATTACGGGCGCCTGCAAGAGTCTTATATCTTCAACCACAGCAAAGGCCCGCATCAGGCCGGCGTCACGGGGTGGGTGTGGGACCATTTAGGTCACCAAGCCTTGGACGTAGCGACCGGAGCCGGACCGGGATACACGCGTCAGGACTATACCTTCAAGCGTTATGGGGCGGGCGCCCAGTATCGTAGCGGCTTTATGAAGCCAGGCGCTGTGCGGGTGACGGCCGAAGTCATGCGCGGTACCGGCTGGATCCTCTCGGGCGCACCGTTTTCGAGTCCAGCAAGCGGCACGCCGGTTTGTGGAGCCACGGCCAGTGGCGCGTCGGCGCTGTGCACCGAGACCTTGTACCCGGGTGCCGATAACGCGGCAGTCGGTGGTTATGTCGAGACCGGGTTTTTTGTGACCAAGAACTGGGATCTCGAGGCGCGTTACGATGAATATAGCCGCATGACCAATAATCCGGCGCTCGAGCGGGCCTATAAGACCACGACCTTGGGCGTTCAGTACTATATCTCGCCGGTCGCGCGCATCACGCTGAACTATGCGTTCAACCGGATCGACGTACCGCATCTGTCTGCGATACCGGCTGCGCAACAGGGTAACGCCCAGGCGATCGCGGGTGCGAAAGACAATGTGATTGCCCTACAAACGACATTAATCTTTTAATAGCTTTTAGGAGGCTTTGTGAAAAAAAGCGCTTTATGGACGGCTTTATCCTTTCTGGCGGCGAGTGCTCCGGCCCTCGCCGTTCAGGGGGCGGCGCATTGGCATACCATTCATATCCAGATCCCGGTACGGATCAAGCAGGCTAAGGTGGTCTTCAATATGGACCATTTGGCCTTCGTTCCGCACGGTCACGAGCCGGTCGGGCTTGCGCAGATGCGGATGATGCTGATGAAGTTTGGGCATGACCACACCAAGTGGAAGATCGATGCCATATTCCAAGGGGCCGCGGGTTATATGCTCTTGAACGATAAGGCCTATAACCAAGTCATGCATGTGAAGACCGGCAACCCCTATAAGGGGCAGGTCGAGGGCTTATTCCATAAGGGCATCGATTTCGAGGAATGCGGCGTAACCATGCGTGCCCATCATTGGGGCAACAAGCAGTTGCTTCCCCATGTGAAGGTCAATGCGGGCGCAGTGGCCCGCATCATCTACCTTCAACAGCACGGCTACATCGTGGTGCACCCTTAACGGATACGGTAACGCGGTATCCCGTCTTGGGTAAGGAGTTGGGCGAGAGTCGGTACGATCTCGCCCAATCTTTTTTTAAGCCCAAACGGGGGATTTAAGATCACAAGCCCCGAGCCATTGAGGCGGCTCCGTACATCGGCCGGCCAAGTCAAGAGCTCCACGCACAGGGTGTCGCCTAGCGCCGATAACACCGTGATCAGTCGATCGGCATCTCGCCTGTCTTTGATGGGATACCAAATCAAGTAGATTCCCTGTCGAAAGCGGAGCAAGGCGGTGTTTAGGCCTTGTAATAGCGCACTGCGTTCGGTGAGGCGCTCATAGGGCGGATCGATCAAGATGACGCCCCGTCGTTCGGGGGGTGGGAGCAAGGCCTTCAGGGCATGATAACCATTACCTAAGAAGATCTGGCTTTGTTCGGAGCGCAGTACCTGCTGGAGGCCCGCGTGCGCGGCCGTCGCCTCTTCGACCGCCACGAAGCGATCGCCCGGTCGCAGGCAGGCTTCTATGATGAGCGGTGAGCCCGGATAGTCCTTGAGCCGCGTCCCATTATATCGCCCGACCGCCTGCAAATACCCCGCAAGCTTCGGCCATTCCTCCCGTTTAGCCCACAAGCGGCCGATACCGCCGTCCGCTTCACTCTCGGGTTTCAGTCGGTAGAGGCCGGCACCCGCGTGGGTATCCAGCACGAAGAGCGGCTTGGGCTTTTGCATGACGCACGCCAAGGTCTCTACGAGCACGGTGTGTTTTAAGACGTCGGCGGCCGAGCCCGCATGAAAGGCGTGTTGGTAATTCACGGGTAATCCGTATATTTGCGCGCGCTACCGCGCACTTGGTCCGCGGGGTATTTCAGCGCGTTTTTTTCGATCTTGGCCCAGGCGGCCCTTTCGAGATCGATATCCAGGCGATCGGCGAAGCGCAGCAGGTAGAGAAGCACATCGGCCGCTTCTTCCTTGATGCCCTCTAAGGTCTTTTCGGACGGTTTGTGCGATTCCTCTTCCGTGAGCCATTGGAGCTTTTCGACCAACTCGCCCGCTTCCACGATGAGCGCCATCGCTAAGTTCTTGGGGGAATGAAATTGCTCCCAGTCCCGCTCCTGCGCAAATTCCGCAAGACGCCTTGTTAGATCATCAAAGCCGCTCATGACGTTCTCCAGGCAGAAGGCCCGCGGTGCGTGGCCCTAAAAATGGGGGGTTAAGGTGTCAGTCCGCCAGTTTAGCGAATTTCTTCGCGCCCGTCTGGTTTCCGGCTTGGCCGACCGCAGGCCCGTACCAGCGCATCTCGCCGCCATTGGCCGTCATTCGTCGAATGGAATGCGGGCATCCAGGCACCCCTCTACGTCTGCCTGTCCGGACCTTTATCGGGTGCTTATGCGTCCTCGACCGCAAAGCGGATGAGATCCTGGGCTCGGCTCAGCAATTTTTGACATTCCGGGCTTAAATTGCGCACGGTGAGTCGTTTTCCGTGCCGGTGGTAGCGCTCCATCAGCACATCCAAGGCCTGGAGCGCGCTTTGGTCGACTACGCGTGCCTGCGCAAAATCCACGATGACGTGCCCCGGGTCTTCGCGGGGGCTAAAAAGGTGGACGAAGGCTGCCGTCGACCCGAAATAGAGCGCGCCTTCCAGCTCGTATATCTTGCGGCCATAGGAATCCGTATGCGTCGTGGTCTGCAATTGTTTGCCGTGTTGCCAGACGAACACCAAGGCTGCGATGACGATACCGGTAATCACGGCCAACGCGATATTCACGAAAATGGTCAGCACGGCGACTAAGATGCCGAGGGCGACATCGATATGGGGCATTTTTCCAAAGAAGCGCAAGCTGCTCCATTCAAAGGTCTTCTCGACTACCACAAACATCACGCCAACGAGCGCTGCGATCGGGACTTGTTCTATGTAGCGCGATGCGAAGACGACAAACGAGAGTAAAAAGACCGCCGTCGTGACCCCGGAAAGCCGCTTGATCGCCCCGTTGTTCACGTTGATGATGCTCTCGCCTAGCATCGCGCATCCGCCCATGGCGCCAAAAAAACCGCTGACGATATTCGCGACGCCTTGGGCGAGCGCCTCGCGATGCGGGTTTCCGCGCGTATCCGTCATTTCATCGATGAGATTGAGCGTCAACAAGGTCTCGACTAGACCATTGGCGGCCATGACAAAGGAATAAGGGAACACGATTTCAAGGGTGTGCCAATTCCACGGCACGGCGGGTATGTGGAAGCTCGGGAGCCCGCCTGCGATAGGGGCGACCTGGCCTACCGTGACCGTAGGGATGTGGAATGCGATCACAAGGATCGTGACTGCGAGCGCGCCGCTTAAGGTCGCCGGAACCGCACGCGTAAGCCTGGGCATGACATAAATGATAGCCATGGTAAGCCCGACTAAGGCTATCATCGTATAAAGAGGGGCCCCATGCATCCAGCGCAGCGCACCGTGCGCGCCCCTGATTTTGAAATGTTCGAGTTGGGCCATAAAGATCACGACCGCAAGTCCATTGATAAAGCCCAAATTCACCGGATGGGGTATGAGTCGCGCCAGATGACTCAGGCGCCCTATTGCAAACAGGACCTGAAGGAGACCCATGACGATCACGGCCGCGAGCAGATAGGCCACTCCATGGCTCACGACCAGCCCGGCCATAACGATGGCGGTGGCCCCGCTTGCGCCGGAGACCATACCGGGCCTGCCACCCCAAAGGGACGTGATGGCCACTAAGATAAAGGCCGCATACAAGCCCAGGAGGGGCGATACATGGGCTACGAACGCAAAGGCGATCGCCTCGGGCACTAGCGCGAGCGCGACTGTTATTCCGCTTAAGACATTGAGTTTGTTTTCGGTGAAGCGCGATACGACGGCCATGGGATTCCTTGTACGACAAAATACAGAGCCGCAGCCGTATGGCTACGCGCTGTACGGTTGGGCGGGAAACTGCCTTGATAAATCGCCTAAGATCCCCGCTTGCACCGGAGATCGAATGAAAACGAGGAATGTTTCGTCGAACTTACATTGGCGGAACGAAGACCTGATGATCGGTGGGGAGCGGCATGATAGCGATATAGCGAGGGGGTGTCGAGGGTTTGCGGGTTTCCGGGCGGCCCGTCGATGCGCCCCTCTGTGAGGGAGGCCTCGTGCAAGGGTCGCAGGATTCCTCTGAGGCCAAGGCGGCGCGCGGGCGTTAGGTGACTTGGTGGCGCCTTCTGGGATAAGCTTTTGCGACTGCTCTGGGAACTTGACCGGCCTCGCTCGGTCTTATAGGCGCATGAGGCCGCGTAGCGGCACCGAACTGACATGAGGACATTTGCGATGGATTATCAACAAACACAGAACCAGTTGGCCCAAGTTCAACAACAGGCTCAGACCAGCCTCTTGAAGCTGCAAACCCTA
>Ga0307375_10000328_pt1 | contig 62785 bp, 54 predicted proteins | sample TR1MG_FD_202531 | JGI IMG/M metagenome (GOLD analysis project Ga0307375, IMG submission 202531) | Soil microbial communities from Risofladan, Vaasa, Finland - TR-1 | ecosystem: Environmental > Terrestrial > Soil > Coastal area > Acid sulfate soil | place: Finland: Risofladan, Vaasa | collected... | reverse complement strand
GCGTGCTCAAGGCGTCCACCGGCAGCTGGGTGGCGGTACTCTGGGCCGCCGCGATCATGAGCATCGCGGCCGCGCTGCTGGCCAAGTTCGTGATCTGCCCGATGCGCAAGAAAATGATCGACGGGAAGAATGTAGTCGTCGCGGAAGGCCTCCTGCAGAGGGCTTAGTAACCAGATCGGACGGAGCGGATCCCTTGGGTCCGCTTCTTCCGGGTCACTAGATGCGCCGCGACAATCTCGCGGCGCTTCTCATTTCATTGGATCAATCCGGGAGTACACGGCGAGTGATTCGGGCCTGCCAGGTCAGATTTTCCCCTGATGCTTGAGTCGGCTGAGGGTTTCCGGGGAAAGGTTGAGATAGGACGCGAGTTCTTTTTTTGGGATCAGGTCGAACAGATCGGGATGCTTGCGCAGGAAGCGGTGTACTCGCCCCGGCGCATCGAGCAGATGCAGCGTGATGGTGTGGCCCATGATCTCGCTCATCAGATGCATGACTTCATGCTCGAAGCGCTGCTTGACCTCGGCATGTGCTTCCAGGAACGCCACCCATTGCTGCATCGGCAGCTTGGCCACCCGCGATTTGGTCACGCACACGATGCTGTACGGCGTGGGCGTCTTCAGGCGCCAGGCCGCATAACTGGTTTCGATGTCGCGCTCGACGGCAAAGCGCAGGATCATTGCATGCGCTTGCTGGCTGGTGACCACGCGCTTCAGGATGCCGTCAAGAATGAAGTACTGCTCCATTTCATGAACGCCCTGGTGCAGCAAAAAATCCCCCTTGTTGTAGTCGGCGATCACCAGATGCGGCTCGAGCTCGGTCATCGCGCTGTCCCCCATTTCCTTGAGCACGATGTTTTGTTTCAACTGCACGCGAATGATGTTTCTTTCAGGATGGTGGTCGACAAACGTCATGGCAGGGAAATAAGTGAGTTAATCGAAGGCGAAAATATCATCTGATAAAAATTGACTGCGGTCAATGAGAAGCACATGGCCGATTCGCTATGATGGCGTCACTGAATGAACGGGCTGCATTGCGACAAACCCGCAGCCCGGCAAGTGTAACGGATGCCCGCGCGATTTACACACCGAGGAGAAAAAACTGGTGGGGTTTGACTTGATATAACGAGTTTATTACCAGGTGCGCCAAGTACCTTCAACCGCATAGCAGAACCTTTATCGAAGCATAACTTGAAGAAAGAGACATTTTATCATGACAAGCGACATCCAATCCCCTGAGCAGACCGACGGGTTTCATCTGGTAATCGATGCCCTGAAACTCAACGGGATCACCAACATTTACGGCCTGCCGGGCATTCCGGTCACTGACCTGACCCGCATGATGCAGGCTGAAGGCATGCGCATGATTTCGTTCCGCCATGAGCAGAACGCTGGCAACGCCGCTGCCATCGCAGGTTTCATGACCGGCAAGCCCGGCATCTGCCTGACAGTGTCCGCCCCCGGATTCCTGAACGGCTTGACCGCGCTGGCCAATGCAACGACGAACTGCTTCCCGATGATCCTGATCAGCGGCTCGAGCGAGCGCGAAATCGTCGATCTGCAGCAGGGCGATTACGAAGAGATGGATCAGCTCGCCATCGCCAAGCCGCTATGCAAGGCGGCCTTCCGCGTGCTCCACGCCGAAGACATCGGCGTGGGTATCGCCCGCGCCATCCGCTCCGCCGTCTCCGGCCGCCCGGGCGGTGTGTACCTGGATATGCCCGCCAAGCTGTTCGGACAGGCCATGGACGCCGCGGCCGGCAAGGCTTCGCTAATCAAGGTAGTGGACCCGGCTCCACGCCAAATCCCGGCCCCGGACGCCGTCAAGCGCGCCCTGGACCTGCTCAAGGGCGCCAAGAAGCCCCTGATCCTGCTGGGCAAGGGCGCCGCCTACGCCCGGGCCGATGCCGACATCCGCGCCCTGGTCGAGAAGACCGGCATCCCCTATCTGCCGATGTCCATGGCCAAGGGTCTGCTACCCGACACGCACGAGCAGTCGGCCTCGGCCGCCCGATCCTTCGTGCTGCCGGAAGCCGACGTGGTGTTGCTGGTCGGTGCGCGCCTGAATTGGCTGCTGTCGCAAGGCAAAGGCAAAACCTGGGGTGGCAAGAACCATAAGGCCTGGGGCGGCCAGAAATTCATCCAGATCGACATCTCGCCGACCGAAGCTGACAGCAACGTGCCCATCGAGGCCCCGCTGGTCGGCGATATCGGCTCCTGTGTCTCGGCCCTGCTGGCCGGTATCGGCTCGAACTGGGCCAAGCCGCCAGCCGAATGGTTGAACGCTATCGCCGAGCGCAAGAGCAAGAACGTCGCCAAGATGGCCGAGACCCTGGCCAAAAATCCGACGCCAATGAACTACCATAGTTCGCTCAACGTGGTGCGCGACATCATCAAGGCCAACCCGGACGCCATCCTGGTCAACGAAGGCGCCAACGCGCTGGACTTCACGCGCTCCATCGTCGACATGTACAAGCCGCGCAAGCGCCTGGACGTCGGCACCTGGGGTATCATGGGTATAGGCATGGGCTTTGCCGTGGCGGCTGCCGTGGAAAGCGGTCAGCCGGTCATCGCCGTCGAGGGTGACAGCGCCTTCGGTTTCAGCGGCATGGAGGTCGAGACGATCTGCCGCTACAATCTGCCGGTCTGCGTCGTCATCATGAACAACAACGGCGTCTACCGCGGCGACGAAGTCAACGTGACGGGCGGCAAGGATCCGTCGCCGCTGGTGTTCGTCAAGGGCGCACGCTACGAAATGCTGATGGAAGCATTCGGTGGTGTCGGCGTGCTTGCCACCACCCCGACCGAGTTGCGCAAAGCCATGGAAGAAGCCATCAAGTCCCGCAAACCAACCCTGATCAATGCTGTCATCGATGAAACCGCAGGCACTGAAAGCGGCCGCATCACCAGCCTGAACCCGCAAAGCGTCGCGAAACCGAAAGCGGTGGCATTACCAGCCTGACCCCGCAAAGCGCCGCGAAAAAGAAATAATAAGTTACCATTCATTAAGGAGATAAACAAATGTCAAACAAGCCACTCAAAGATATCAAGATCATCGACTTTACCCACGTGCAAGCCGGGCCCGCCTGCACCCAAATGCTGGCGTGGTTTGGTGCTGACGTGATCAAGGTAGAGCGCCCCGGTTCGGGCGACGTCACCCGCAGCCAGCTGCGCGACATCCCTGATGTGGACGCGCTGTACTTCACCATGCTCAACAGCAACAAGCGCTCCCTGACCCTGGACACCAAAACTCCGGAAGGCAAAACCGTACTGGAAAAACTGATCAAGGAATCCGACGTATTGGTCGAGAACTTCGGCCCTGGCGCGCTCGACCGCATGGGCTTTTCCTGGGAACGTATCCAGGAGCTCAACCCCAAGATGATCCTGGCCTCGGTCAAGGGCTTCAGCGAGGGTCACGAATACGAAGACCTGAAGGTCTATGAAAACGTGGCGCAGTGCGCCGGCGGCGCTGCTTCCACCACCGGCTGGTGGAAGGGAGGGGAACAATCCGCCCCGCTGGTTTCTTCTGCCGCCCTGGGCGACACCAACACCGGCATGCATCTGGCCATCGGCATCCTGACCGCCTATATCGGCCGCCAGCAGACCGGCAAGGGCCAGAAGGTTGCCGTGGCCATGCAGGACGCCGTGCTGAACCTGTGCCGCGTCAAGATGCGCGACCAGCTGCGTCTGGACACAATGGGCCACCTGGAAGAGTACCCGCAGTTCCCGCACGAGATGGACGCGTTCGCCGACGGGGTGGTGCCGCGCGGCGGCAACGCAGGCGGCGGCGGTCAGCCTGGCTGGGTATTGAAGTGCAAGGGCTGGGAAACCGACCCCAACGCCTACATCTACTTCACCATTCAGGGCCAGGCCTGGGGGCCGATCTGCGACGCCATCGGCAAACCCGAGTGGAAGAACGATCCTCACTACATGACACCCAAGGCACGCCAGCCGCATATCATGGACATCTTCGGCACCATCGAGGAGTGGCTCAAGGACAAGACCAAGTTCGAGGCCGTCAATATTCTGCGCAAGTTCGACATCCCGTGCGCCCCGGTGTTTTCGATGAAGGAACTGCTTCATGACAAGTCCCTGCGCGCCAGCGGCTCGATCGTGGAAGTTCCACACAAGGAGCGCGGCAGCTACTGGACCGTGGGCAGCCCGATCAAGTTCTCCAACCTCAAGCCCGAAATCACCGCTTCCCCGCTGTTGGGCGAACACACCGATGAAGTTCTGGCCGAGCTTGGTTACGGCAAGGAACAGATTGCCGCCATGCATGCCGCAAAGGCAGTTTGAAGCTGTTAGTCCGATAACGGGTTCTTCAACTTTGAACGGCGTCTCACCAACGCGCCGTTTTCACTGATCATGTTGTTGCATCAAAACTTGGGGGGACTCCTATGCATTCGGCCATTGACTTTCAGCAGCTCGTAAACGCAGTTGGCGATGCCATCGTCGTCTGTGACGCAAACGGTGCCATCACCTTCTGGAACCCGGCAGCCGAGCGCCTGTTTGGCTTTGCCGAACAGGAGGCGCTGGGCCGATCGCTGGACCTGATTATTCCTGAGCGGCAACGCCAGCGCCACTGGGATGGTTATAACAAGACCATGCAGACAGGGCAAACCCGTTATGGCAATGATGTGCTGCGGGTGCCGGCACTGCATAAAGACGGGCGCACCCTGTCGATTGCGTTCACGGTGGCCATGCTGTTTTCGGCGGAGAAAACGGTGACGGCGATCATCGCGATCATTCGCGATGAAACCGCTCGCTTCAGCGAAGAGCGCAGTTTGCGCAAACGCCTGGCGGAACTTGAAGCCAAATAAAGCACCCTGCTGCAAACTCGAAAAAATCGTTTCAATAAGCCGCGTGCCTAGACCACCAGCATGATTTTCCCCACATGCGAACTTGTTTCCATCAGCGCATGGGCTTGGGCGGCCTGCTGCAGCGGAAAGGTTTTATAAATAACCGGCTTGATCTTTCCGGATTCGATCAAAGGCCAGACATGCTGCCGCAACCGGGACGCGATGGCCGCCTTGAACGCGAGTGGACGCGGGCGCAGCGTTGAGCCGGTCAATGTCAGGCGACGAAGCAAAATCTGACCCAGGCTGACATTTGCCTTGCCGCCCCCGAGCAATGCGATGAACACCAGGCGTCCATCATCCGCCAGGCAGCTGATTTCGCGGGGGACATAATCGCCACCCACCATGTCCAGAATGACGTCGGCACCTTTGCCATCCGTTGACGATTTGACGATCTCGACAAAATCTTCTGTCCGATAATTGATGCCGCGTTCCGCCCCGAGTGCTTCGCATGCGCGGCATTTTTCATCGGAGCCCGCGGTTGCAAAAACACGGTGTCCAAGCGCTGCCGCAAGCTGGATCGCAGTCACGCCTATACCCGATGAGCCGCCCTGTACCAGCAGGGTTTCTCCATCCGCCAGTCTTGCCCGGTCGAATACATTGCTCCAAACGGTGAAAAACGTCTCGGGCAGGGATGCCGCTTCAACCGCATTCAATCCCTTGGGCACAGGCAGGCAGAGCTCAATCGATGCTGCGCAATATTCCGCATAGCCGCCACCCTGCACCAGCGCGCAGACCAGCTCGCTTTTTTTGAAACCGCTGCCGGCCAAATCGCCATCAACAATTTCTCCCGCCACTTCCAGTCCGGGGAGGTCCGATGCGCCGGGAGGAACCGGATAAAGACCGGTGCGCTGCAGCACGTCCGGGCGATTCACGCCGGACGCATGCACCTTGATCAGGACCTGTCCGGGTTGAAGTATCGGCAGCGGCCGTTCGCACATTTTCAATACTTCTGGCGGACCCGGCCGGGTGATTTCTATCGCGAACATGGATGGCGCTCCTGATGGCATGACGAATGATCAACGATACACCAAGAAGAATTTTTGCGCAGCCGCTTCAGAAGCGACGGCCATGTAAATGCTGCGGATTGCCGCTGCCATGCCAGTGCGTATTTTCAGGATGCCGGTCGGCAAGCTTGATGGCAGGAGGCGGGCAAATCGAATGTGAAAATATCATCTGGCAAAAATTGACGGCGGTCAATGAGAAGCGCATGGCCGGCTCGCTATGATGGGTCTCGCGTTAATAGCACAGGCAGCGCACGGGTCATAATGAAGTGGGACTATTAAACTTCAGGCTTTGCCGAAGGTAACTTGTTTACTCAACGTGGCGCATATAATAACGGGACAGGGGAGCTACTACGATGAGCAAAGCGCTGGACGGTGTTCGCATTCTTGATTTTACCCATGTGCAATCCGGGCCGACCTGCACGCAATTGCTGGCCTGGTTCGGTGCCGACGTGATCAAGGTGGAACGTGCCGGCGAAGGTGATGCCACGCGCGGACAACTGCGCGACATCCCCGACGCGGACAGCCTGTATTTCACGATGATGAACCACAACAAGCGCTCGATCACCCTCGACACCAAGAACCCGAAAGGTAAAGAGGTGCTTGAGACGTTGATCAAGCAGTGCGATGTGCTGGTCGAGAACTTTGCCCCCGGTGCGCTGGACCGGATGGGATTTACCTGGTTGCGTATCCAGGAACTCAATCCGCGCATGATCGTCGCATCGGTCAAGGGCTTCGGCCCCGGGCCCTACGAAGACTGCAAGGTTTACGAAAACGTGGCGCAATGCGCGGGTGGTGCGGCCTCGACCACCGGCTTCGATGACGGTCCGCCGATGGTCTCCGGTGCACAGATCGGCGACAGCGGCACCGGATTGCACCTGGCACTGGGCATCATGGCCGCCTTGTACCAGCGCAACAGCACCGGGCGCGGACAAAAGGTCCTGGCAGCGATGCAGGATGCGGTGCTGAACCTGTGCCGCGTCAAGCTACGCGACCAGCAACGCCTGGAACGCACGGGCCTGATGAAAGAGTACCCGCAGTATCCCGACCAGTCTTTTGGCGAAGCCGTGCCACGTGCCGGCAATGCCTCCGGTGGCGGCCAGCCCGGGTCGATCCTGAAGTGCAAGGGCTGGGAAACCGACCCGAACGCCTACGTCTATTTCATCACGCAGGGAGCGGTCTGGCCCGCCATCTGCAAAGTGATCGGGGAGGAAAGCTGGATCAGCGACGAGGCTTACGCCACGCCGGCAGCGCGCTTGCTGCACCTTAAGCCGATCTTCGCGCGCATTGAGGAATGGACCAAGACCAAGACCAAATTCGAGGCGATGGACATCATGAACAAGTACGACATTCCGTGCGGGCCTATCCTGTCGATGAAAGAAATCGCCGCAGATCCGTCACTGCGCGCGAGCGGCACCATCGTCGAGGTCGATCATCCCGTGCGCGGAAAATATCTGACGGTCGGCAATCCGATCAAGCTGTCCGATAGCCCGACCGCGGTGACGCGCTCGCCGCTATTGGGCGAACACACCGAGGAAGTGCTGACGCAACTGGGCTACAGCGCGGAACAAATCGCAGCGCTGCGCGAGGAACGCGTGATCTGAGCCCGTGGCCGGGAATGATCCCGGCTTTTCCTTTTCAGCGCAAGCCATCACTGGCTGCCCACTCCTTTATCAAGCTGTATCCCACCGCAAGCAGTGTCGGCCCGATGAAAACGCCGACGAAACCAAAAGCAAGCACCCCGCCCATCACACCGAACAGAATCAGGATGAACGGCAAGTTGCTGCCGTGGCTGATCAGCAGCGGCTTCACCACGTTGTCCACGCTGCTGATCAGGAAAAATCCCCACAGCAGCATGAAGATCCCCCATCCCGCGGAGCCCTGATAGAACAACCAGATGGCCGCGCTGCCCCATATCAGTGGAGGCCCGACCGGAACCAGGGAGAGTATGGAGGTGACCACGCCGAGCAGCAAAGCCGCCGGCACGCCCGCGATGGCGAAACCGATTGTGGCAACGAGGCCCTGCGCCAGAGCGGTTCCCAATAGCCCGTACATCACGCTGCGCACGGTGTTTTTGACGATGCCGAGGACATTCTCCACATGGGTTCCTACCACCCGATCCATTGCCACGTTGAGAAAACGCACCAACGCGACGCCATCGCGATAGAAAAAGAAACTGACGAAGGCGGCCAGGCTCATCACCACGACACCCCGTCCAAGCAGGATTCCGCCGGCAAGCAAAAAGCGCTTGGCGGGTTCCAGCAAACGATTCTCCAGAGTGACCAATTCCTGATGGTTGGTAGCGATCAGATGCCAATATGCATCGACGGTCTTGCCGACGATCGGGACTTCCTTTAACCAGGCCGGTGGACCCGGCGGTCCGGCCTCGATGGCCTGCCTGATCCAGTCGTAAAAGGCGGTAACGTTATCCGCAAGGTTGTATGCCACCAGCGCCAACGGCAGGATCACCAGGAGTGCCAGCGATAGCGTCATCGTGATCGCGGCCAGGTTTTGCCGGCCTTTCATCCTGTGCAATAGCCAAAGATAAAGTGGCCAGGTCGAGACACACACCACAAGGGCAAGCAGTATCGCGGCCAGAAACGGCCTCAGCACCAGGAAGCAACCCACCACCAGAAAGAACACGGCGGCAAGCTGGGCAAAATATTCGAAGCGTTTTTCCACGTTCTGCACCTCATGCTGATTCCGGGGTTTTTCATGGCCGGCACCATTTGCATGGTACCCGATTTTATCAACCGCGCCGTATCGGGCCAGTGAATTCCGGAACGTGTGATGAACAGTATAATGCCGGAACTGCCCGTTTGATTTTCTGCCGGGAATACACAGGGAGCATGCCTATGCTGACCTTCATGAGCGTGGCGTTGTTGATTTACGGCTCCATGCATCTCTATGCATTCGGCAAGGTGTGGCTGGCATTCCCGCATTCGTTCGGCCTGGGGCTGGCGCTGACACTGGCCGGGCTGGCCCTGACTTTCTCCCCGCTGCTGGTCTGGTATATGGAAAGGCAGAGCTGGCACGGCGCGACCGCGGTGACCGCCTGGGTGAGCTATACCTGGATGGGATTTCTGTTCCTGTTTTTTTGCATCGGCCTGGCATTCGATCTCGGCCATGCACTCGCGGCACTGCTGAGTTTCAGGTGGCCCCTGAACGATGCGGCAGCGTTCCGGGCCGTGGGCCTGCTCGCGCTCGCGGCGCTGGGCTACGGATTGATCGAGGCGCGGCAGATACAGGTCGAAAAAGTAAACATCACCACACCCAGGCTCGCTTCTGGAAGCGTCACCATCGCGCAGATTTCCGATCTGCATCTGGGCATGATGAATGGGAAAAAATTTCTCGGCCGTGTGATGGCCAAACTGCGCGAGCTCAAGCCCGACATCGTCGTGGCGACCGGAGACATCGTCGATGGACAGGGAGATGACCTCGATGCGCTTGCGCCGCGCTTCAGGACCTACACGCCGCCACTCGGCGCTTATGCCGTCATCGGCAATCACGAACACTATGCGGGGCTGGACAACTCGCTGCGCTTTCTGAAAAACGCGGGCTTCACCGTGTTGCGCGGCGAATCGGCCACGGCGGGCGGGATCGTGCTGGCGGGTGTCGATGATCCCGGCAGCCGTGATCCGGATCGTCCGGCCAGACTGGACACCCGCAAAGCACTGGCGTCATTCACCCGGGATGACTTTATTGTGCTGCTCAAGCACCAGCCGGTGGTCGATAGCGGCACGCCGTTCGATCTGCAACTTTCCGGGCATATCCATGGCGGACAGATATTCCCGTTCGTTTACTTGACGCGTCTGGTCTATGGCGTGCGCACCGGCCTCACCAGACTGGCCGGCGGGCGGCTGCTGTACGTCAGCCGAGGAGCCGGCACCTGGGGACCGCCGATACGTTTGTTTGCCCCGCCCGAGATCACGCTGATCACCATCGAGAGCACAAACAAACCCCGGTGATCGACCAGCTCCAGGCAGGCGCGCTTCGACACCCGGCGCACCGGACTTCCGGTGCATGATCGTTGATTAGCTAACGGTGGAAAATATATAAAGTGGCGCAGCCCGTTATAATCCACCCATTCATTACTTATTGGTAATTATCGTGTCCGACCGTTTAGCTGTGTTGCCGCAATACCTGATGCCCAAGCAGGCGCTCACCGTATTGGCCGGAAAGTTCGCCAATGCCAGGCTGGGCGGACTGACCACGGCGGTAATCCGCCGCTTCGTCGCGCGTTACGGGGTGGACATGCAGGAGGCGGTGAATCCGGACATGGCAAGCTATGCCAGCTTCAACGAATTTTTCACGCGTCCGTTGCGCGGGGACGCGCGTCCGCTGGCCGATGCCGATTTCATCTGTCCGGTGGATGGCGCGATCAGCCAGTTCGGCACGATAACGCACGGCGACATCTTTCAGGCCAAGGGGCACAGCTACTCCGCCGCCGCGCTGGTCGGCGGCGACGCGGAGCTGGCCGCGCAATTTGCCGACGGCAGCTTTGCCACGTTGTATCTCAGCCCCAGGGATTATCACCGCATCCACATGCCCTGCGCCGGGCGCCTGCGGCGCATGATCCATGTGCCGGGCGCGCTGTTCTCGGTCAACCCGGCCACGGTGCGCGGCGTGCCGGGACTGTTCGCGCGCAACGAGCGGGTGGTGTGCGTGTTCGATGGCGAACAGGGGCCGTTTGTTTTGACGCTGGTGGGCGCCACCATCGTCGGCAGCATGGCCACGGTGTGGCATGGCGTGGTCAACCCGCCGCGTTCGCGCACCGTGCACGAATGGCGCTACGACGATAAAGAGATCACGCTGAACAAAGGCGAAGAGATGGGACGATTCCTGCTCGGCTCCACGGTGGTGATGCTGTTCCCGCAGAATACGCTGCGCTTCAATCCGGAATGGTCGCCCGCGCGTGCGATACGCATCGGCGAGGCGATGTGCAACAAACCATAACGATGCCGGAGGGGTCAGCTCAAGCTGTTCCATTTAATTTCATTGCATCCATTACACTCTCGTCCTCGCGTCCAGGTTGGACGCCCTCTTATTCAGTAAAGGTTCACGATGTACCCAGTCCACGATGTTGATGCGATTCTTTTATTGTCCCTGTCGGTTGCGTCCAAGCGACGGCCCGCCGACCTGCTCGAGATCATCACTGCAATCGATCTGGCGCAGGGTACGATTCCTTCGGAGAATAAATTATCGGATGCGTTCGCCAGGCTGTCGGCTTACGGCCTGATTGTCGAAGTTGACGGAGGCTATACGCTCTCGGCCGATGCGCAGCAGATGATGGCGAGTCAGCGCAAGAATGACGACACCGCGAAGAAAATGTATAGGCTCAAGGAGCATCTCGCCGACTATCACCTCAACGGCGAACACAAGACGATTCTGGTGCATCCGGATCTGCTGCTGGCCGCGATTCAGGCATACCGGAAGGCAAAGACCTCGGGCAGGAGCTGGCTGATCGACAAACCCAAGGCTGTCTGGATCCCCACCAAGGATCTGATCAGGGACAGAAGCCTGATGAAAGGTAAGCCGATTCCATACAAACGGCGCAAGCCCTGATGATCGCCTTGACTGATATTTCACCCGGCTCCGCTGACAACAGCGGACGCTCGTTCAACGAGCTGCCCCTGGCACCCGCCATGCTGGAGACCCTGCAGCAGCTCGGCTATCTGGCAATGACGCCGATACAGGCAGCCAGCCTGCCTGTCACGCTGGCGGGACACGACCTGATCGCGCAGGCGAAAACGGGTAGCGGCAAGACGGCGGCATTTGCGCTGGCCCTGCTCACCAGACTCAATCCGCGCCGCTTTGCGGTGCAAGCCATGGTGCTATGCCCCACGCGTGAACTGGCCGACCAGGTCACTCAGGAGATACGCAGGCTGGCGCGTTCCGCGGACAACATCAAGATTCTGACGCTGTGCGGCGGCTCGACCATGCGCCCGCAGATTGCCAGTCTGGAACACGGTGCCCACATCGTCGTCGGCACGCCGGGGCGCATCATGGATCACATGGAGCGCGGCACGCTGAACCTGGAAGCGCTCAATACGCTGGTACTGGACGAAGCGGACCGCATGCTGGACATGGGATTTTATGAGGACATCGCGTTCGTGGCGAAGCGTTGCCCGGCACAACGCCAGACCCTGCTGTTTTCGGCGACCTATCCTGAAGGCATCGCCCGACTGGCCCGCCAGTTCATGCGCAACCCGCAGGAAGTCAAGCTGGCGGAACAGCACGAGGAAAGCAAGATACGCCAGCGCTTCTATAAAGTGGAAAATGCGCAGCGTCTGCAGGCTGTCGCGAGCCTGTTGAGACACTACCGACCGGTCAGCACCCTGGCGTTCTGCAACACCAAGCAACAATGCCGCTCGCTGCTGGAAGTGCTGCATGCCCAGGGCATCAAGGCCTTGACGCTGAACGGGGATATGGAACAGCGCGAACGCGATCAGGTGCTGATCCAGTTCGCCAATCGCAGTTGCCCGGTGCTGGTGGCCACCGACGTGGCGGCGCGCGGCCTGGATATCGAGAAACTCGAAGCGGTCATCAATGTCGATGTCACGCCCGACCCGGAAATCCACATCCATCGCATCGGCCGCACCGGGCGCGCCGACCAGAACGGCTGGGCATTGAGTCTGTGCGCCCCGACCGACCGGCAGCGCATCGTCACCATCGCGCAGATGATGCGCATCGAACCCGAATGGCATGAGCTGGATGAGTTGCAGAATGATGACCCATCCCCGCTGGTGCCACCCATGGTGACGCTGCAAATACTGGGCGGACGCAAGGAGAAGATACGGGCCGGCGACGTGCTGGGCGCGCTCACGGGCGATGCGGGTTATACGCGTGAACAGGTCGGCAAGATCACCGTCACCGAGTTTTCCACTTACGTTGCCGTGGCGCGCGACATAGCCCGCGAAGCGGTGCGTAAATTGTCCTCGGGCAAGGTGAAAGGCAAGACTGTCAAAGTGCGCGCGCTGTAGGAATCACCGAACGGGTCGGCTTCTTCACCGGCATGATAGTGATGCAACGCTCAAAACAAAAAGCCCGGCAGCATCGGGCTTTTTGTTTGCAACCACATGATCGAAAAACCGTAGCGGGCGGCTTGAGTGCAAGGCACAATTCAGCCGCGCCACAGGTTTACTTGTCGAACTTCATCACGCCGCCCATGCAATCCACCCTGATGGTGTCTTTCGCGGCGTAGCGGCCTTCCAGGATCAACTTGGACAACGGATTCTCCAGCTGCGCCTGGATCGCGCGTTTCAGCGGTCTTGCGCCGTACACCGGGTCGAAGCCCGCGTTGGCGATCTCTGCCAGTGCGGCATCGCTGATGACCAGCTTCATCTCCAGTGCGGCCAAACGTGTTTCCAGATATTTCAGCTGAATGCGCGCGATCGACTTGATGTTCTTTTCGTCGAGCGCGTGGAACACCACGACCTCATCGATGCGGTTGATGAACTCCGGGCGGAAATAGGATTTTACTTCGCCCATCACCGCGAGCTTGATCACCTGGTAATCGTCGCCGGACATCTGCTGGATCATCTGCGAACCAAGATTGGAAGTCATTACGATCACGGTGTTCTTGAAGTCCACGGTGCGTCCCTGGCCGTCGGTCATGCGGCCGTCATCCAGCGCCTGCAGCAGCACGTTGAACACGTCGGGGTGCGCCTTCTCGACTTCATCCAGCAGGATTACCGAATAGGGTTTGCGCCGCACCGCCTCGGTCAGCCCGCCGCCTTCTTCGTAGCCGACATAGCCGGGCGGCGCGCCGATCAGGCGCGCAACGGAATGTTTCTCCATGTACTCGCTCATGTCGATGCGGATCAGGTGGTCTTCGGAGTCGAACATGAAACCGGCCAGCGCCTTGCACAGCTCAGTCTTGCCCACGCCGGTGGGGCCGAGGAACAGGAACGAGCCATACGGACGGTTCGGATCGGACAGGCCGGAGCGCGAACGGCGGATCGCATCGGACACCAGGCGCACCGCTTCGTCCTGCCCGACCACGCGTTCGTGCAGCTTGTCTTCCATCTTGAGCAGCTTGTCGCGCTCGCCCTGCATCATCTTGGAAACCGGGATGCCGGTCGCGCGGCTGACCACTTCGGCGATCTCTTCCGCCCCGACCTGGGTGCGCAGCAGACGGTTCTTGGGTTTGTTCTCTTCGGCATGCACCGCTTCTTTCAGTTTGGCCTCGAGCTGCGGCAGCTTGCCGTACTGCAGCTCCGCCACCTGTTCGAGTTTGCCTGCGCGCTGCAGCCGAACAATCTCGGCGCGCACTTTTTCCATCTCTTCCTTGAGATGCGCCGTGCCCTGTGCCGCGCCCTTCTCCGCCTTCCATATCTCTTCGAGGTCGGCATATTCGCGTTGCAGCTTGGCGATCTCTTCCTCGATCAGCGCAAAACGTTTTTTTGAAGACTCGTCCTTTTCCTTCTTCACCGCCTCGCGTTCGATCTTGAGCTGGATCAGGCGGCGATCCAGTTTGTCCATCACCTCGGGCTTGGAATCGATTTCCATCCTGACGCGCGCGGCGGCTTCGTCGATCAGGTCGATGGCCTTGTCCGGCAGGAAGCGGTCGGTGATGTAGCGGTGCGACAATTCCGCCGCCGCGATGATCGCCGGGTCGGTGATGTCCACCCCGTGATGCAATTCATATCTTTCCTGCAAGCCGCGCAGGATCGCGATGGTCGCTTCCACGCTCGGTTCATCCACCAGCACCTTCTGGAAGCGGCGCTCCAGCGCGGCATCCTTCTCGATGTACTTGCGGTATTCGTCCAGCGTGGTCGCGCCGACGCAATGCAGTTCGCCGCGCGCCAGCGCCGGCTTGAGCATGTTGCCGGCGTCCATCGCGCCTTCGGCCTTGCCCGCGCCGACCATGGTATGCAGCTCGTCGATGAACACGATGGTCTGGCCTTCGTCCTGCGCCAGTTCCTTGAGCACATTCTTCAGGCGTTCCTCGAATTCGCCGCGATATTTCGCGCCTGCCAGCAATGCCGCCATGTCCAGGCTCAACACCTTCTTGCCCTTCAGAGATTCAGGCACTTCGCCGTTGACAATGCGCTGCGCCAGACCTTCGACGATGGCGGTCTTGCCCACACCGGGTTCGCCGATCAGCACCGGGTTGTTCTTGGTGCGGCGCTGCAGCACCTGGATCGCGCGGCGAATCTCGTCATCGCGGCCGATCACCGGGTCGAGCTTGCCCTGGCGGGCGCGCTCGGTCAGGTCGATGGTGTATTTTTTCAGGGATTCGCGCTGGCCTTCGGACTCGGCGCTGCCGACCGTCTCGCCGCCGCGCACCGCGTTGATGGCCTGCTCCAGCGGCGCGCGCGCCACGCCGTGCTGTTTGAGCAGGCGTCCGGTCTCGCCCTTGTCATCGCAGGCCGCGAGCAGAAACATCTCGGAAGCAATGAATTCATCGCCGCGCTTCTGTGCCGCCTTGTCGGTGAGATTGAGCAGGTTGGACAGGTCGCGCCCGACCTGCACTTCGCCGCCATGCCCTTCAACCTTGGCCAGACGCTCCACTGCCTCCTTCAACGCAGCCTTTAACGGGGTGACATTTCCGCCGGCGCGCGCCAGCAATGAGGTCGCACCGCTGTCGGCATCGTTGAGCAAAGCCAGCAACAGATGCTGCGGCTCAATAAACTGGTTATCCGCGCCCACCGCCAGACTCTGGGCATCGGACAGGGCTTGCTGAAACTTTGTTGTAAATTTGTCGAAACGCATGGTGTACTCCTTTTTAGGCAATTGTCCTTGTAATGGAGTGGGTTAGGGTCGATTTCAAGTGGCAAGAAAGAATTTTCAGGGTGTATGACCAGGGCAATAACCACTTCTTTATCTTACAATGCCGCCAGATTAAATAACCACTTTACTTGTCTGGATAATGAACTAGTGTGCTGAAAATTGATCGGAATAAGCGGAGTCTCAGCATTCCGAAAAACGAAAAACTCCATTAGTTCATTGTTCATCCGGCAGCAAGTTAAGGAGAACACAACATGAACAGAAAAATTTTAACCGCCTTGGCGGCCGGGACTCTGGGTGTAGTCGCTGCCTGCGCCACTCCGGCAGCATGGGCCGGCGATCAGAGGTTCAGTCTATCCAGCGAATTTGACAACAGCTCCGATAAATACGAAACCGGTCCATGGATGTTCAAACTGACTGCACCTGTCGGCCTTTCCGTCACGAAAAATGCGGATCCCGAGACGGAGCGCATCAGAACAACAAACGGCGCGGCCGGCAACTCGCAATTCGGCCTGGGTGATACTGAAGCAGCGGCCAGCTACAACCTCTATGTGGGCAGCGCTTCCTCCCCCGAAATCAATCTGACCGGTAAAGTCAAAGTCAATGGTGCCGATAAAAGCAGCGTGTTCGGTTTAAGCCGGAACGATTATGCCGCCCAGATGGACGTTTATCAAAATCTGGACAAGTTCACCGCAAAGGGTACGCTGGGTTCCAAAATGCTCGGCAGCCAGACCGGACTCACCCTCAACCCGTTGCTCTATGGATCCTTTGGCGGCATCTACCAATTCACCGAGAAAACCAGCACGGGGATCGATATGAGCTTATCCCAGGGATCGCCTGAAACGGGGGCAATGCAGCAGGAATTCAGCGCTTTTGTAAATTACAAGCTCGACGATGATTTCAAAGCACGCGGTTACGTGCTCAGGGGAATTTCCAACGGCACGCCGAACAACACCGTTGGCGGACAAGTTTATTACGGGTTCTAGTTTCCTGGGTTCCGGATCGGATTTTGCATTCTGCAGCCGGGTTGATTTTTACCCGGCTTTTTCCCGGCAGACTGTTTCCGGAGGAACATATAGCTCCCCCGCAGCCATGCCACACCTTTCCCAATCCAGCGAGCCTGGGTTAATCTGCATCTTTCCCAATCTGGTCAGAGGAGTTTCCCATGCTGGAATCCGAGCACGCCTCATACATACACCGCAATGTCACCAACTCGCTTGATGAAGACATACACACCGGAGACTTGAGCGCGCAACTGTTGCCCGCGACGCTAGTCTCATCCGCGCAAATCATCACGCGGCAACCGGGTGTGTTATGCGGCACGCAATGGTTCGATGAATGCTTTCGCATGCTGGACCCGAACTGTGCGATCAACTGGCTGGTGAAAGACGGCGACAGAATAGTCGCGGGACAAACGCTGTGCCAGGTTCAGGGGCTCGCTCGCGCGCTGCTTAGCGCCGAACGCAACGCGTTGAACCTGCTGCAAACCCTGTCCGGCACCGCCACCCGTACCAGGCTCTACGTCGATGAGGTGGCCGGCATCAACGTCAAAATCATGGATACGCGCAAGACCCTCCCGGGTTTGCGCGATGCGCAAAAATACGCGGTGCGCACAGGCGGCGGGTATAACCAGCGCATCGGCCTGTTCGACGGCATACTGATCAAGGAAAATCACATCGCTGCGGCGGGCGGTATCCGGCCCGTGCTGGAGCAGGCGTTTCGTCTGGCCAGGCCGGGCATCGGCGTTCAGATCGAGGTGGAAAATCTGGCGCAGCTGGACGAAGCTTTGAATGCCGGAGCAAAACTGATACTGCTCGACAACTTCGATCCGGATAAACTGCGCGCCGCGGTGCAGCACGCCGGAAAACGAGCCGAGCTGGAAGCATCCGGCGGCATCACAATAGAAAATTTGCGCGAAATCGCGCTGACCGGGGTGGGACGCATCTCGATCGGCACCCTGACCAAAGACCTGCAGACGATCGATTTGTCGATGCGCTTCAACACATAAACAGGTCCGCCATGTGCCAGCTATGGTCAACTCGCTGGGCGGGGTTTGAATTTCCGTGATCCGTCCCCATCTCGTGGAAATCATAACCTGAAGGGAAATTTAATGAGTGACTCAATGCATATCGTCTGCCCGCATTGCGACGGCGTGAATCGCGTACCTGCCGACAAGCTGCACGGCCAACCTGTCTGTGGCAAGTGCAAAAAAGCCCTGTTCGATGCGCACCCCGTGGAACTGGGCAGCGGCAATTTTACGCTGCACATCAGCCGCAACGACATTCCCGTGCTGGTTGATTTCTGGGCGCCGTGGTGCGGCCCCTGCCGCATGATGGCTCCAGCCTTCGTACAGGCGGCGGCACAGCTCGAACCTCAGATGCGTCTGGCAAAACTGAATACCGAGGAAGCCCAGGAACTCGGTGCTCGCTATAACATTCGCAGCATCCCCACCCTCGCGCTGTTCGCGGGCGGACGCGAGGTTGCGCGGCAAGCCGGCGCGATGGACACCGCTGGCATCGTGCGCTGGGCGCGCAGCAAGGCTTGATCCCGCAGCAAGCAGCGAAAAAATGGGCAGCCTCGTGCAGCGGCTGCCCATTTTCATTGCTGGAAACAGCTTGCCGTCAGGTCCCCACCCTGCAACTTGCACCATGACTATCCGTCATGATGACATCCATGCTGTCGCCCATGAACCCCGGTGTATTTGAAAGGAGCTTCAGCAGCTGGCTATCGGCAAATCCGGTTTCACCGCGGAATATATCCAGCGTCCTGTCACCCATGGACAGAACCACATGTCCTTCATGCACAGTCACATAAAGCCCCGGATCACCCGCATCCGACTCAGTACCAAACAGTTTCTCCATATCCAGCGGGATGCTATCCGGACGCGGTGTGCTGTTATCGGTAATAGCCGGCGGAATAGCGATGATACCTACCGGTTTGCCGGAATCACGAGCGATGATGGCGGCCTGCTGCAATGCCACGACAAACGAGCCTCCCGGGGAAACCAGTACCACTTCACCCGCCCAGACATACACCCCTGCGCCATCCAGCGGATCGCCCTGCGTCGCACCGGGATCGCCGGATCCGCTCGCACAAGCCCCGTTGCACCACGCGTCAAAACCTGTGCCGCGTATGCCGACAGTCGCAGTTGCCACATTAAAATGATAATTGTCATGATTAAAATGTCCGATCCAGCCGGTGACCACGCGCACTCCGCCTTTGAGTAATCTCAACACGGCATTTTCTTCAGCCTTGGCTTTGTCGTACTTGAATTTTTCCACGCGGAACTGGGTGCTTGCCTGCAAACTCACCCGGCCCTCGTCGCGGAATGCCACCACAGCATAGGATTTCACGCCCGTAATCAGGGTATCGCCCTCATAGACCGGAGCTCCCAACTGGAGCTTGCGCTCTTTGCCGGTCTGTTCCTGCGCCGACAGTTCACCCTGCGTCAATATCACCCGGCCTGCCACTGTTGATTCCACCGCCTTGGGCTTGACCGCCGGCTTGGATGTCGCTTTGTCATCCTGACAATCCCTGGTGGCACACAGTCGGGTTGAAAAATCCGTGCCGCGTATACCGATGGTGGCTGCCGCCGCCCGCAGTTGGTAAGCGTCGGGATTGCCGCGCTTGCCGATCAAGCCGGTTACGGTTCGGAATCCTCCCCTGAGCAAACGAAGAAAAATATTGTCTTCCTGGGGTGCCTCCTTGCGGAACTGATAGGCTTCGATGCGAAGATTGGAATTGGGCCGTATCGTCATTTTTGTGCCGTCATTCATTTCCACCTGGGCGTAACTGTCCTTGGCGGTGATGAGCATATCGCCGGCAAAAACCTCTGCCTTGGGACCGACCACTTTTACCGTGCCATCCACGCGCTGCACCACCAGCGTGCCGCTCATATTTCCTACCCTGCCGGCTGCTTCCCCGACGGCATGAGCCATTGTCGACATGAAAGTCAACAATACTGAAAATAATAAAGTAGCAGATTTCATCTTGTACCTCATCAATTTAGGGATATCTAAAAGGTTGCATTCAAGCTGAAATGAGCACGCCGGTCACCTGCCATCTGCGCTGGATCGTTACCGGCTTTCATGATTTGCGCCACATCGAGGCGCAACGAAAATCGATCGTTATAAGTCGCGCGCAGTCCGATTCCTGCGCCAGAAATCGTGGTCTTTGCAGAACTGTTGGCGGAAGTCACCTGCCCTGCGTCATAGAACACCAACGCGCGCATCCTGAAATCGCCTTTGCCGAAATCAGGCGTATAACCTTCCAGGTTCAGGCGTGCGCCTTTGTCCCCGCCTTCGCTGCCCTCGGAAAAACCCCGCACTGCATCGGCACCGCCCAGGCGTATCTGCTCGCCCAACACCAGCACGTTGCTGGTCCATTGCCCATTCACTGCGGAGTGGAACTGCCAGTCATCAACGATCTGGCGCGAGTAGCTTGCGCCATAACGCACCACGCGGTAACGGGCATCGGGCATGATCGTTGCGCCTGGATCATAAGCCGCAAAATCGGCATCTTTCCCCTTGCTCATGCCTGGCAGGTTAACGGACAGCGCGGCATTCAAGTCAAGATCGCTCCGTGCAAACTTGCCGTGTGTGGAATAAGCCATGCTCAGCGGCAACACCACGATCTCGTTGTACAACAGCGTGACCGGGGGTGTGGACTGTTCGATTTGCCGGAAATCACGCCAGTCCAAACCGAACGACAAGCGCGGATCGAACACGCCCCTTCGTTCCAACAGCACGTTATAGCGGGTACTCAATAACCTGCCGCCGCCCTGAAAATTGGAGAGGCCACCCGCCACTGCATTCACGTTGGAATATCCGCCGAAGAATTCCAGGCTGCTGCCGTGCCGGTAGAGCGGGATCTTGTAGCTGCCGCCCAACACTTTCACCCGGTCGGGATATTGCGGCGACGTCAGATATTGAATGCCTGCAACGTGGTCCGCATTGAATGCATTGGCATTCTGATAGGAAAACCCCAGCCTGGCACGGCCGGTTTCCGGTGATCCCGAGTTGTCGAGTGAAACGCCCCAACTGGATGGCTTGCTATCGGTGACGATCACATTGGCATCCACCTGATCGTCTTTTTCGCCGCCCTTGAGCACCACGTTCATCTTGCGTGCCGGATTTTCATTGGCGAGTTTCAATTCGCGCGAGATATGTTTGGTGCGCGGCACGCCACCGGGATGAACCGAAGGCAAGGCGTTCAGCGCGTTGGCCTCGCTGACAAAATGATTATTACTTACCGTCACTTTGCCGAAATGGCTTTCCACCACGCGGAAATGCACCGTGCCTTTTTCCAGTTCCTGCTCCGGCAACAGCACGCGCACTGCCGAATAGCCGCGCTTGGCATACGCCGCCTCCACTGCCTCCAAGGCGCGCTGCACGTCTGAAAAATCCTTGTCCTTGCCCACGTACGGCGCAACAGCTGTATCGATCTCCGACTGGCTCAACAGAGTCGCGCCATCCGCTATGTAGCGTTCGATCGTGAAACGCAGCATGCCCTGCTCTGCCACGGGTGTCGCCTCCGGCGCTGCCGGCGCAACAGTCGGCACGCCTGAAAATATCCCCAACATCGACATGAAGAACAGTTTTTGTTTCATAGGATATCCAGCCGTTAGTAATGATTAATTGCACATCGGCAATGACTGAGTAGTCGTGTCCGGTGTATTTTCGGTAGTCACCAGATATTCCGGCTTCCGCTTGTCTCGCTGATCGGCAATATCCACTATTTCGCCAGTCAATGTTTTATCGACTACTGGAGGAGCCACTGGAGGAATAATGGCCAGGGTGGCATCGACGAAGGTGAGGTCATAGCCCAGTTGGCCGGAATACAATCCCGCTACACTGATGGTGTAACTGCCCAGATCAATCGCACCTTGCGAAGTCCCGCCGTATATCGGTGTTCCGAACACTGAAGTCCCTGCGCCCGCCACCGAGTAACTCACCCCATTGCCTCCGCTGAACGGATTTCCATCGTAAATCATGGTCGCATTGTCAGCGGTGACGGTAAGCGGCGTGAGGAAGCTGGTGAGCAACGGCGCGGTGTAACCCTCGTAGATTCGCCACACCGATCCTGCTCCGCCAACGTTCGCGATATCCCAGCCGGCAGCGGTAAAGTTGGACATCGTTATCATCCCGGCAGAGTCCAGGCCGGTGGCGCCAATGTTCGTGCCGCCATAGGCAGCGGCATCATTGCCGATCCCAAACGAGACGCCTGTTGCGGCCGTGGTATTCCAGAAAGTGGCGCTGACTGTACCGCCATATGCATTGTTGCCCACCAAACCGCCAATAGTACCGGCGCCTACCACACCATTGCTGGCGTAACTGGTAGCGATACTGCCGGTGCTGGTGTTGTAGCCGACCAGACCACCGAAGGAACTACCGCTGCCGCTTACCGTGTCACCGCTGGCATAGGTGTTGCTGATGCTGCCTGCATTCTGCCCCACCAGTCCGCCCATGTACCACACGTATGCGGAACTACCACCACTTACCGAACCATTGCTGACAAAACTGTTAGTGATGCTGCCGCTGTTGTAACCGACCAGACCGCCGCCATTGCCCGAGCCATCGCTGACAGCAGAAATCACGGTGCCGCCATTGACGTAGCTGCCGCTGACATCCCCGGCATTATTACCCACCAGCCCGCCGACATTGTTGCCTGAGGCGCTCACCTTACCGCCGCTCACGTAGTTGTTGCTGATACACCCGCCCGATGAGCAAACGCCCAATGATGTGGTTGCAGTAGCATTCATCCCAACCAAACCGCCGACATTCGTCGAGCCAGCCACACTGCCGCCGCTGACGTAGCTGTTACTGATGGTTCCGCCATTCCAACCCATCATGCCACCCACATACGAGCCACCGCTGACTGTCCCTCCGCTGACAGAACTGTTGACGACATGATTGTTGTCAGCGTAGCCAGTGTAATAGGGGGCTTGAGCTACCTCCCCGACCAGGCCACCCACATAGCTGTTGCCAGTCACGATGGCGCCGGTGACGGTATTGCCATAAATGAACCCTTCGCCACCATCATAACCAACCAACCCGCCCACATAATCGACGCCGTTTACCGCCGTGCCCGTATCAACGTGACTGTTGCTGATGGTACCAAAGTCGTTATAGCCCACCAGTCCGCCGACATAATTGCCTGTGGAACTGACCGAGCCGGTGCTGACATAGCTGTTGCTGATGATGCCGTTAGTCCTGACACCATTGCTGGTGCCCGAGTTGGCCCGGTTAGAACCCACCAGCCCGCCAACATCCGATACTCCATTGACGCTGCCGCCGCTGGCATAGCTCGTATCGATGGTGCCATAGTTAAGCCCTGCCAGTCCGCCGACAGCGGAGTTGCTGCCCGTCACGCTAGCGCCGCTGACATTGCTGCCGCTGATCGTGCCATTGTTATGCCCTGCCAATCCGCCGACAGAGGAGTTGCCCGTCACGCTGCCGTTTGCACTGCTGCCGGTATTGATGGTTCCATCGTTCATGCCTGCCAGCGCGCCAATATTGGAACCGCCTGTCACCAGCGCATTCGACAACACCACATTACTCACCGTGCTGCCGGACGCGATGTGGCCGAACAGGCCCAGATTGTCGTTAGCCAGGTTGATACTCAGGTTGGCGATCGTGAAATTCTTGCCGTCGAAATCCGCCGCCAGATAGGGAATGTAAAGGCCGGGGTCGTTAACCAGGTCGATAGTGTTTCCCAAGGTGAAGGTATAAGCCGCATTGTCGGCAAAGCCGAGCAGGTCTCTCATGCCCTGCACGCTGTTGATGGTGTAATTGTTGACGCCTGCCGAAACCAGCGTAGCGCTGTAGTTGGCGATGTTCAGCGACAGACCGTGGGTGAGCCAGTCCTGGTATTGCAAGGTATAAAGCCCACCCAGCGTGACGTAGCTTGAACCGTTGATGGTGACATTGGCGATGTCGTAATGGGAATTATTGGTCACGCCGTTGTCGCCGCCCACCAGTCCGCCGACATAGGAGGTGCCGCTCACGCTGCCGCTGCTGACGTAGCTGTTGCCGATCGTCCCATAGCTGTAACCCGCCAGCCCGCCGACATTGCTGGCGCCCGACACGGCGCCCGAGGCAGAGCTGTTGTCGATGGTTCCACCGTTATAACCCACCAACCCGCCCACCGAGGAGCTACCCTTCACGCTGCCGCTGAAAGAGCTGTTGCCGATCGTCCCATAGCTGTAACCCGCCAGCCCGCCGACATTGCTCAAGCCGGTTATGCTGGCGCCAGCCAGCCCAATATTGCTGATGCTCCCGCCGGCGTATCCGAACAGGCCGACATAAGTTTCTGTCGGCCGGTTGATGTACAGATTGCTGATGGTGTGGCCGAGTCCGTCGAACTGGCCGGTGAAAGGGCTGTAATTATATGTTGGGCTAAGGGTATATACGCCCACCGGCGCAAAGCCGTAGTATCCGCCCAAGCCATCGGAGTTCCAGGTCGCGGTCGCGCTGGCATTGATGTCGGCACCCAGCGCATAGCTGCCCACGAGGTTGGTATTGATCGCCTGCAACTGTGTGACATCGTTCACCAGCATCCAGGCGGTAAATGGCGTGGTGCCCATGACGACGGAGTAATCGGTCGGGGCAGTATAGGAGCTTGGATTGTAATAAAGATCGGCGCGCCCACCCGCGAGATTCAGGCTATTTACCCCGGCGAAGTTTATCGTGCCCCCGTAGCTGGCATCGGAATCGGAGCGCAGCACCACGTTCAGCGCGCCCCCGGTCGAGGTGATCCCTCCCGTGCTGCCGAAGTTGATGTTGTTCGCAGCCTTCAGGGTTGTCGTGCCGGACGTCGCGCGGGTTTGCGTGATGACGGAATTGATGTTGATGTCTCCGAGCGAGGTGATGCCCAGCGTGCCGCCGACGGTGAGGCTGGCCGCGCTATTGACGAGAACCTGCCCCGCATCGAGTCCGGTTAACTGGACATTGCCGCTGCTGACGCCGCCGACCACGCTCGTCCCGTCAATGGCGACGGCTGCGCCCAGCCCCTGGCCGGTCATGCTGATGTTGCCGCCGTTCGACAGGACATTGCTGTTGTAAATGACGATGCCGCTATCGGCCAAGCCGGAAATATTGGAGCCGTTCAGGGTGATTGCGCCACCGCCCGCCGCCGTGCTCTGTATCGTGCCGCCGAAAAGGCCGATACCCCAACTGGTGTTATAGCTTTGGGCCGTGCCGTTGAACGTCAGCGAACCGGTGCCGGTCGTTTCCACAACCGCCCCCGTTTCCACCATGATGCCGTCGGCGCGGTAATACACCGGGTCTTGATTCGGGGCGGTATTGGTTCCCGTGACGTTGACCGTGCCGGTCTGCGTGGTGAGCAGCGTTCCCATGCCGGCGAAATCCACCCCGGCGGCAAACAGATTGGGTGTCGTAATACCAGTGCTGTAGCCATGCGCAAGGCCGTCTATCGTCACCATGCCGTTGCTCGACAGCGTGCCTCCGGCGAAGGTGATACCGTCGGCGAAATTATTGTATGCACCCTCGCCGCGCATGGTGATGTTTCCGCTTCCCGCCGTGATGTTGCCCAGCACGTAGATGCCGCTGTTGAACGCAATATTGCTGGTGCTGCTGCCGTTGCCGACGGCATATCCGGCAGCATTTGCGCCGCCGCCCATCAGGATGTCGCCGCCGTTGCTGTTGATGACGGAGCCTGTATCCAGATAGATGCCGCCGCCATAAAACGCATCCGAATCGGCATTGAGCGTGACGTTGAGTTTACCCGCGGTCGAGGTGATCGAGGAGCCTGCGGTTACAAGGATATTGTTGCTCGCCTGCAACGTCAGCGTGGTGGTGGCCGGGCCTGACTTGGTCACCGTGTCGTTTACGATGATGTCGCCATTGCCCGCGGTGGCGCCCGATGAATCCTGGATGGTGACGTTAGTGGTGTTGAGTTGCGTAGCCAAGGTTGCGCCGGTCATGTCGCCGCCAGTTGCCGCAATCATAAAGTCCTGCGGATCGATCAGCCAGGTTCCGGTATTGCCGTTCGCGGCAGGTGTCGCAATGTGTGCCCTATCCGACACCTGCACCTTCGCTGCAGAGGTTTCGATGAAACCGCCGTTGCCGCTGACCGGCGCGGAGGCATCCAGCGTGCCGCTGACATTGACCGTGCCGCCCTGCATGTCGGCCAGCAGATTGATCGTTCCGCCGCCCGTGCCTTGCGCGCTGATGGTGCCGCCCGCCTCGACGCGCTGGCTGGCCTTGAACACGATCTTGCCGCCCTGCATGGTCGCGCTGTCCGCACTCACCACCCCGCCGTTGCGCACCACGGTGCCGAACAGGCCGAGGCTGCCGGATGAGGCGATCAATTTGCCGACATTGGTGGCATCGCCCGCCGGTGCGGTGATGTTGACCCTCAGGTTGGGATCATTGGTGTTGACCAGGTCCACACTGTGTCCTGCCGCCAGCAGGATCTCGCCATTGGGCGCTGTGATGACTCCGGTGTTATCGACGTTGGGCGCGATCAGGTAGATCTGCCCGTTGTCTTGTGCGGCGATGTTGCCCGCGTTGCTTATATTTCCCGCACCGGGTACTTCCGTGAAGTGGTATTTGCCGGCTTTAAAATCGGCATCGCCGAGATTGAGCGTGGAGGCGACCAGTCCGGCGACGTCAACGACCGCACCGGCACCGAACAGGATGCCGTTCGGATTGACCAGGAACACGCGCCCGTTGGATCGCAGTGTGCCAAGTATGCTGCTGGGATCGTTGCCGACCACACGGTTGAGTACGGTGGACGAAGCGCTTTGCTGGGCGAAGTTGGTGATCTCGTTCGAGCCTATCGAGAAACCTTGCCAGTTGATGATGGTGCCGGGAGTGTTGGTGACGGTGAGGGTGTTGCCGGAAGTAGCGAAGCCGGCACTGCCATTCGTAACAGTTCCGCCTATCGGATTGGCCTCGGCAGCCTGTATCGCGAAGGCCAGCAGCACTGCGGCATAAACAGGTTTGAGGCGGTGCTGTGATCGCCTGTGCAGCTGCCTGTTGGCGGATTTCTTGTTCATGACATTCACCCCCCTGCAAACGTCCTGCCGAACAACTACTGACCGGCGCAATATTGTCCCTTTTCCGGATAAAAGACAATAGTCCAAATTACATATATCGCCCTGCTTTACCCGCTTTCGCGATAATGCGTTTCGGCATAAATTTGGCATGTTCAGCATAAGCTGGCAGCATATGCACAGAATTGATACAAGAGACCGAGGAAAGCACGGCCACTCCATGCCAAATATCCCCAAACAAAACCAGTTCAGTTTTGTGCCCGCGGCGCAAGCGCAAGCACCGCAGCTCTCGATAGACCAGGCCATGATGCTGGCAACGCAACTCCAGTCGCAAGGCCGCTTGCAGGAAGCGGAACATCTGCTGCAACAGATTCTGCAGCAACAACCCCATCATGCGTTCGCACTGCATCTGCTCGGTGTGATCGCCCATCAGGTAGGCAAGCAGGCGTTAGCCGCGGAGCTGATCCAGAAAGCCATTCGGCTCAGCGGCAATATCGCGCTGTTCCATGCCAACCTCAGCGAGATATTGCGCCAGCTGAAACGCCTCGACGAGGCGATTGCCCACGGGGGACGCGCGGTCGCGCTGGAACCGCAGATGGCGGCTGCGCACAGTAATCTGGGCATCGCGTATTTCGACCGCAAGGATTACGAGCGTGCCGAAGCCTGCCAGCGGCGCGCGCTGGCGATAGCCCCGGACTTTGCTCCGGCGCTCAACAACATGGGCAGCATCCTGCGCGAGCGCAAACGCAATGATGAGGCGCTGGCCTGGTACCAAAAATCGATCGCCGCCGACCCGAATTATCTGGAACCGCTGAATAATTACGGCGCGTTGCTGCTCGAAGAAGACCGGATCACTGAAGCAGCCGAGGCGCTGAATACAGCCTTGCGGATCAACCCGAATTACGCCGAAGCGGTATGCAACATGGGCGGTGTTCATCTGGCCATGGAAGACAATGAAGCCGCGCTCGCCAGCTACCAGCGCGCGCTGGCATTGCGCCCGGTTTACATCGAGGCGCAGATGGGACTGGCCAAAACGCTTCAGACGCTGAACAACCTGCCCGCCGCGGAAGCCGCCGCGCTGCGTGCCATCCAGATCGACGCGAACACCCCGAAAGCGCACGCGCTATTGGGTAGCATTTATACCGAACTGGCCCATCCCGAACTGGCCGAAAAAGAATACAACCATGCGCTTACACTGGACCCCGAATGCGACGATGCGCTGCTCGGCCTGGGTCATCTGTGCATGGAGCTTGGGCAGATGGATTGCGCTGAAAAGTTGTTCCGGAGCGGACTCGATTTCAAGCCGGATAACCTGGCGGCGCGGGTGCACATTTCACAGGTTAAAAAAGTGCAGGCTGATGACGGGAATTTTGCGGCCCTGCTCGATGAAGAAAAAAAATCCGCCGGTTTTTCCGCGAACAAAATGATGTCGCTGCATTTCGCGCTGGGCAAGTGTTACGACGACAGCAGGGATTACGACCGGGCGTTTCTGCATTTTCTGGCGGGCTGCAAGCTCAAGCGCGCAAAACTTTCCTACGACCCGGCTGCAGCGGCACGGCAATTCGCAGGGGTGATGGAGATCTTCGACCAGGCCGCGATCGACCGCTTGCGAGGCGCGGGCGATCCGTCAAATGTGCCGGTGTTCGTGCTGGGCATGCCGCGCTCCGGCACCACGCTGACCGAGCAGATCATCGCCAGCCATCCCGATGTGTATGGCGCGGGCGAGCTGCATGATCTGTTGCGCATCGCGGAGCAATACACCGACGGCACTAACACAAAACTCTTATTCCCCGACAACCTGCGCGCACTCGACCGGAAGACGCTCGCCGCGCGTGGCGCCGAATATGTCGCGGGATTGAAACAGCGCGCACCGGATGCGCAGCGCATCACCGACAAGATGCCGGCGAATTACTTTGCGGTCGGCCTGATCCACCTGATGTTGCCGAACGCGAAGATCATCCACGTCAGCCGCAATCCGGTGGATACCTGTTTGTCGTGCTTTACCCGCCTGTTCGACCGCAAGCAGGAGCACACCTATGACCTGGCGGAACTGGGCCAGTATTATGTCCTCTATGCGCGCCTGATGGATCACTGGCGCAGGGTGTTGCCCGCCGGTGCTTTCCTCGACGTGCAGTACGAGGACATCGTCGCCCGCCAGGAAGCGCAGGCGCGCCGCCTGATCGAATATTGCGGACTGGAATGGAACGACGCCTGCCTGGATTTCCACAACACCAAACGATCGGTTCGCACCGCCAGCGTCACGCAAGTGCGCCAGCCGATCTACACCTCGTCGGTGGAACGCTGGCGGCATTATGAAAAATTTCTCGGGCCGTTGCTGGACGCGCTGGGCGATCTGGTTCCCGATAGGCATTGAATGCGAAGACCTGTACCGACCCATTCACCACGGACCCAGCCACCGCAATGCTCACATCCACCCAAAACGAATACTGGCAGGAATTATCAAGACAATGGCACAGGCTGGCTTCGCCGCTGCGCCCCTGCGCCGAAGATGTGGAGAATTTCCGGCAATTAATGGGAAGCAATGCCGGTCGTTGCCTGCTGCTGGGTGTCACACCGGAACTGGCCGAAATCTCTCCGCAACTCACCGCGATCGACAACAGCGCCGCGATGATAGGCGCGCTCTGGAAGAATCAATGCATTGGCAAGGAAGCCATTCAGGGAGACTGGCTGGATCTACCTTTTGCCGCGGGATCGTACGACACCATCATCGGCGATGGCTGTCTGGTGCTGCTGTCACACCCCGTGCAACACCAACGGTTCTTCGAACAACTGGTCAAAGTCATCGCACCCGGAGGAAAAATACTGCTCAGGGTCTTTGTCAGCCCGGAGCAGAGCGAAAGCCGCGAGTTCGTTTGCCAGGAAGCACTAGCTGGAAAGATAAAGGGCTTTCACGCGTTCAAATGGAGATTGTCGATGTCGATCGCGTCCGAAATGGCAGACCACAACGTGAGTGTCGCCGAAACCTGCGCGACGTTTGACCGTTTGATTCCCGACCGCCAGTTGCTCGCCTCGGCGACCGGCTGGCGCGCGGAAGACATCGCGACGATAGACTTCTACCGCGGCTCCGAAGCCCGCTACAGCTACCCGACCCTGTCGCAAGTTCGTCAGGCCATTCATCCGTCGCTCAAGGAGACCGGTTTGAAACTCGGCCACTATGAGCTTGCCGAACGCTGCCCCATACTGGTCCTTGAATCGTGAGGATGAATCCATTCCGGAATCTGAAAAGCAGTATCGACGGGATCGCCTGGCCTGCCATCCCCGATCATGTCGCCGCCAATCTGCTCGCCCAGCTGACGCAGCTTGAAGACAGCCAGTGGTGGAAACCCGATCACCTGCAGCAGAAACAGCTCGAACAGTTCGGTTTGCTTGCGGCACATGCATGGCGGCATTCGCCGTTCTTCCGCAGCCGCTTCGATCAATCAGGCCTGAACACAGGTCAGCCATGGACGAGCGAGGCCTTCGCGACCATCCCGCTGTTGACCCGCGCCGAACTGATGCAGCAGGCAGAAAACATCCATTGCCGCGCTTTGCCGCCCGGGCATGGGGCGATCCACAAGATACAGACCTCGGGTTCGACGGGTCAGGTGGTCACGGTGTTGCGAACGGAAGTCACCCAGTTGATGTGGCTGGCACTGGCGATGCGCGACCACCTGTGGCATCAGCGCAATTTCTCGCTCACCCTTGCGGTGATCAAGGCGCTCACGCCCTCGATGGACGATCCGGTCATCGCGTCGCGGACCGGCTGGGGACACCCGGCAACACTGTTGCTCGAAACCGGTCCTTCGTACGCACAACCCCTGGCGATGGATGTTGCGCAACAGGTTGAATGGCTCAAGCGCCGCGATCCGCACTATCTGCTGACCTATCCCTCCAATCTCAACGCGCTGCTGGATCACTTCGAATCCGGTGGCGGATTTCCTCCCGCATTGCGCCAGGTGCGCACCATAGGCGAAACGCTTTCTGCCGACACGCGCGAACGCTGCCGTAAATTGGGCGGAATCGAAGTGGTGGACATGTACAGCTCCCAGGAAGCCGGCATCATTGCCTTGCAATGTCCGGTCAGCGGGCATTATCACGTGCAAAGCGAGAGCCTGCTGGTCGAGGTGTTGAACGATGGCGGCCGACCGTGCCGGCCGGGCGAGATCGGACGTATCGTCATCACCGATCTGCACAATTTCGCCACGCCCATCATCCGCTACGAGATCCGCGACTATGCCGAAGTCGCCCCGCCCTGCCCGTGCGGCCGCGGCCTGCTCACGCTTGCACGCATCATGGGACGCCGGCGCAACATGGTGGTGTTCCCCAATGGTGCACGCCATTGGCCGCTGGTCGGCTCGCACGGTTTCAGTGAAGTCGCTGCCGTCAAACAGTACCAGGCCGTCCAACATGCGCTCGACGACATCGAAGTGAAGCTGGTGGTGGAATATCCCCTGTCGGGCGAACAGGAAGCGCGGCTCACCACTATCATCCGCCGCGCGCTGGGACATGAGTTTCCGCTGCGCTTCAGTTATTTCCAGGAGGAATTGCCCAAGACCAGCGGCGGAAAGTTTGAAGAGTTCATTTCGCTGATCAGATGACGGGCCCAGGCAGGAACCGGCGCGTATCCATTTGGGGTGAGTCTACGCACCGCGCCAACCCCCGCTTTGTCGACATAAAATGAATTACTTGTACCTTTTATCGGTTTATGTGCTAGTATTTTTCCATATTGTCGACAATCGGAGTTGCGATGTTGCCGTACACCCCCGAACAAGGCACCCTTGCCGATATCGCCTCGCACCGTTTGGCGCACAGCATTGTGACCGGCGAACTGGCACAGGGGCAGAAGCTGAACGAGGCCGAACTGGCAGAACGCTTCGGCATGGGGCGCGGTCCGTTGCGCGAAGCCTTGCGCCATCTGGAAGGCATGCGCCTGGTCAAGCGCATTCCCAACGTCGGCGCACGCGTGGTGGTGCTGGATCGCAAGACCCTCTCCGATCTCTATGCGGTGCGCGAGGCACTGGAAGGCATGGCCTGCCGCATCGCCGCGACCCGGATGACCGACGCCGAGATCGATCAATTGCGCAAACTGCTCGACAGCCATGAAAAGCAGATCAGGAAACAGGGCGGCAAGGTCTATTCACAAAAAGAGGGCGACCTCGATTTTCACTACCAGATCGCGCGCAGCAGCCGCAACCAGATGCTGATGGACCTGCTCGGCAGCGAACAATACCAGTTGCTGCGCATGTGCCGTTATCGCACCAGCCGCAATGCCGAACGCACCGGCCCCGCGCTGCAGCAGCACCGCCAGATCGTCGAGGCACTGGCGCAACGCGACGGGGAACTGGCCGAGATGCTGATGCGCCGCCACATCCAGGGTGCATGGCACAGCATCAGCGAAATGATAGACCGAGAGGAGCAAGTTGAATGAACCCTCAATCAAACACCCCCGGCAACAAACTGCGCCGCGCCGTCGAAGAGAATCATCCCTTGCAGGTCGTCGGTGCGGTGTCCGCCTATTGCGCGATCCTCGCGCAGAAGAGCGGGCACAAGGCACTGTATCTTTCCGGCGGCGGGGTGGCCGCTTCATCGCTAGGCATTCCCGATCTCGGCATCACGACACTGCATGACGTGTGCGAGGACACGCGCCGCATCACCGCCGCGAGCGACCTGCCGCTGCTGGTCGACATCGACACCGGCTGGGGCGGCGCATTCAACATCGCGCGCGCGACGCGCGAGATCGCGCAGGCCGGTGCAGCCGGCTTCCACATCGAGGACCAGGTGATGCAGAAGCGCTGCGGGCACCGGCCCAACAAGGCCATCGTCAGCCAAAGCGAGATGGCCGACCGCATCAAGGCCGCGGTGGATGCGCGCAGCGACGCGAGCTTCGTCATCATGGCACGCACCGATGCGCTGGCGGTGGAAGGCATGCAGTCCGCGATCGAGCGCGCGCAAGCCTGCGTCGAGGCCGGCGCCGACATGATCTTTCCCGAGGCAATCACCACGCTGGAGCAGTACACAGCATTCACCCGCGCGGTGCAAGTGCCGGTGCTGGCGAACATCACCGAGTTCGGGGCGACGCCGCTGTTCACCGCCGGACAACTTGCAGGCGTGGGCATCAAACTGGTGCTGTACCCGCTGTCAGCATTTCGCGCGATGAGCAAGGCCGCGCTGAACGTCTACCAGCACATCCTCGCCGACGGCTCGCAACAAAAGGTCGTCGCCGATATGCAGACACGAATGGAGCTCTACGACTATCTCGGCTATCACGTCTACGAACAGCAGCTCGACCGGTTGTTTGCGGAAAAGGGTAGTGAATAAAAACATCTGTCCACGAAAGGCACGAAAAACACGAAAGTAAATTTGTTATAGAAATTGAAATCCAATGGGTGAGTCATCAGGCTAATGCAACCACTGGTTTTATTTCGTGCCTTTCGTGTTTTTCGTGGACTGATTTCGATTTTTGAATCAATCTTCAATTCAAGGAGGAGAACATGGCAGAAGAAAGCACCTTACCCAAGCCGAAAAAATCCGTCGCGCTGTCCGGCACGGTCGCCGGCAACACCGCGGTCTGCACGGTCGGGCGCACCGGCAATGATCTGCACTATCGAGGCTATGACATCCTGGATTTCGCCGACCAGGCAGAGTTCGAGGAGATCGCGCATCTGCTGATTCACGGCACGTTGCCGAACGCCGCCCAGCTCAAAACCTACAAGGCCAAACTGAAATCGCTGCGCGGATTGCCGCAACCCGTGAAGCAGGTACTTGAGGCGATCCCCGCGAATGCGCACCCGATGGATGTGATGCGCACCGGCTGCTCGATGCTCGGCACCTGCGAACAGGAACCGGAAGCGCACAGCGAGGCCGTGACCAAGGACCTGATCGACCGCATGCTGGCCTGCTTCGGCTCGATGCTGATGTACTGGCATCACTACAGCACCGGCGGCAAGCGCATCGAAGTGGAAACGAATGACGATTCCGTCGGCGGTCATCTGCTGCATCTGCTGCACGGCACACCGCCAAAGGCAAGCTGGGTGCGCGCGATGCACACCTCGCTGATCCTGTATGCCGAGCATGAGTTCAACGCCTCCACGTTCGCCGCGCGCGTGATCGCCGGCACCAACTCCGACCTGTATTCCTGCATCACCGGCGCGATCGGCGCGCTGCGCGGCCCCAAGCACGGCGGCGCCAACGAGGAAGCGTTCCGCATCCAGAGCCGCTACAAGAATGCCGACGAGGCCGAGGCCGACATCCGCGCGCGCGTCGCGCGCAAGGAGATCGTGATCGGCTTCGGCCACCCGGTCTATACCATCTCCGATCCGCGCAACGAAGTGATCAAGCGTCTGGCGAAATCTCTTGCTCAAGAAAAAGGCGAGATCGGATTGTTCGACATCGCCGCGCGTCTGGAAACCGTGATGTGGGACACCAAGAAGATGTTCCCCAATCTCGACTGGTTCTCCGCGGTGTCGTACCACATGATGGGCGTGCCGACCAACATGTTCACGCCGCTGTTCGTGATCTCGCGCGTGACCGGCTGGGGCGCGCACGTGATGGAACAGCGCGCCGACGGCAAGATCATCCGCCCCAGCGCGAATTATGTCGGGCCCGAGAATCTGGCGTGGGTGCCGATTGGAAAACGTTAAAACATAAAACCGACTTAGCCACATAACCAGCGACTTGGCTGGCGTAGTTTGCTAGCTTAGTCGAATGGCTAGTAGCAGTATCAGAGTACACAGAGATCACAGAGAAAAACAATTCGCATGAAGAGATGAAGTTTGGTGAGTTGATGCCCTACCTCTCTGTGATCCCTGTGTACTCTGTGGCTGAGATTTTGATTTAAGGAAACCGAAATGAGCGCCAATGTGGAAATGAACACCCGCCCCGCACCCGACCAGGTGCTGGTGGATATCGCGAAGTACGTCTGCCGCATGGAGATCAAGTCGTCGGAAGCCTACGAGACCGCACGCAACTGCCTGATCGACACGCTGGGCTGCGGCCTGCTGGCGCTGCGTTTTCCCGAGTGCACCAAGCACCTCGGCCCGCTGGTGCCCGGCACCACGGTGCGCAACGGCGCGCGCGTGCCCGGCACCTCGCACGAGCTCGACCCGGTCAAGGCCGCATGGGACATCGGCGCGATGATACGCTGGCTGGATTACAACGATACCTGGCTGGCGGCGGAATGGGGCCATCCTTCCGACAACCTCGGCGGCATCCTTGCCGTGGCCGATTACCAGAGCCGTTGCCGCGTGGCCGAAGGCATGAAGCCGCTGACCATGCGCGATGTGCTGGGCGCGATGATCAAGGCACACGAAATTCAAGGCGTGCTGGCACTGGAGAACAGCTTCAACCGCGTCGGTCTGGATCACGTGGTGCTGGTCAAGGTCGCCTCCGTTGCCGTGGTGACACGCATGCTGGGTGGCAGCGAAGAACAGGTGATCGATGCGCTGTCGCAGGCGTTCGTCGACGGGCAATCGCTGCGCACCTACCGTCATTCGCCGAACGCGGGCTCGCGCAAATCATGGGCGGCGGGCGATGCCACTTCGCGCGCGGTGCGTCTGGCGATGATCACGATGGCCGGCGAGATGGGCATCCCCGGCGTGCTGACCGCACCGCAGTGGGGCTTCTACGACGTGCTGTTCGCCAAGACCAACAAGGACCAGAAACTCAAACCGGAGGGCCAGCGCCGCTTCATCCTGAATCAACCCTATGCCAGCTACGTGATGGAGAATATTCTCTTTAAGATTTCCTTCCCCGCCGAGTTCCATTCGCAGACTGCCTGCGAGGCGGCGGTGCGATTGCATCCGCAGGTGAAGGACAGACTGAAAGACATCCGCAAGATCGTAATCACCACGCACGAGTCCGCGATCCGCATCATCTCGAAAGTCGGTCCGCTGGCCAATCCGGCGGATCGCGACCACTGCATCCAGTACATGGTCGCCGTGCCGCTGGCATTCGGCGACCTGGTTGCGGAAAATTACGAGGACAGTTTCCACGCGGCAAATCCGGTCATCGACGAACTGCGTGAAAAAATGGAGATCGTCGAAGACCCGCGCTACAGCCGCGAATATCTGGAAGCCGACAAACGCTCCATCGCCAATGCGATCCAGGTGTTCTTCATTGACGGCAGCAGCACCGAAAAGATCGAGGTGGAATATCCGATCGGCCACCGCCGCCGCCGCGAAGAGGGCATCCCGGTGCTGGAGCAGAAATTCCTGGACAATCTGCGCACGCGCTTCCCCGAACAGCGCTGCCAGCAGATCATGGCGCTGTGCCTGGACAAGAAGAAGCTGGAAGCGACGCCGGTCAATGATTTCATGGAGATGTTTGTGATCAACTAAAAAATAAAGGGTAAATGGCGAAGCAATCGTCTTTGTAGGAGCGGGCCATGCCCGCGAACAAACCGACAATCGCGGGCAGCACCCGCAAGGGGTACGCCGTGGTTGTAAGGGGCTAAAGCCCCAACAACACACGCAGGGCCCGCTCCTACAAGATGCGTCCATACAACAAGAGGAGAATCGAAATGAGCTACCAGACCGAGTATGACCATTCGATGAACGATCCTGAGAGCTTCTGGCGCAAGCAGGCCGAGGCGCTGGATTGGTTCAAATTCCCCGAGCAGATCCTGTCGCTCGACGACGACGGACTCGGTTACTGGTTTGCCGACGGCGAAATGAACACCGCCTACATGGCGCTCGATCATCATGTGAAAGCCGGGCGCGGCAACCAGCCCGCGCTGATCTACGATTCTCCCGTCACCAACACCAAATCGAGCTACACCTATGCCGAGCTGACCGACATCGTGGCGCGCACCGCCGGGATGCTGGCGAACCTTGGCGTGGTGAAAGGCGACCGCGTGATCATCTACATGCCGATGATCCCGGAAGCGGTGATCGCGATGCTGGCGGTGGCCAGGCTGGGCGCGATCCACTCGGTCGTGTTCGGCGGTTTCGCGCCGCCGGAGCTGGCGGTGCGCATCGACGATGCGCAACCCAAGGTCATGCTCACCGCATCATGCGGCATCGAGATCAAGCGCGTGGTGGAATACAAACCGCTGATCGACCGCGCAATCGACCTCGCCCGTCACAAACCGCAAAGCTGTGTCGTTTTCCAGCGTCCGCAAGCCACCGCAACGATGGTTGCGGGTCGCGATCACGACTGGAAATCCTTGCTGGCCAAGGCCAAGCCGGTGGGCTGCACGCCGGTCAAGGGCAGCGATCCGCTGTACATCCTCTATACCTCCGGCACCACCGGCAAACCCAAGGGCGTGCTGCGCGAGAACGGCGGCCACGCGGTCGCGCTCAAATACAGCATGAAGGCCATCTACAACGTCGAGCCTGGCGATGTGTACTGGGCCTGCTCCGACGTGGGCTGGGTGGTCGGCCACTCCTATATCGTGTACGGCCCGCTGCTGCATGGCTGCACCACCATCGTCTATGAAGGCAAACCGGTCATGACACCGGACGCCGGGGCGCTGTGGCGTGTCTGCGCCGAGTATGGCGTGAAGGCGCTGTTCACCGCGCCCACCGCATTCCGCGCGGTGAAGAAGGAAGACCCGGAAGCGGCACTGATGAAGCAGTACGACCTGGGCAAACTTCAGGTCATCTACTCCGCAGGCGAGCGGCTGGACCCGCCCACCGAAGCGTGGCTCACCGAACAAAGCGGCAAGCCGGTGGTGGATCACTGGTGGCAGACCGAGACCGGCTGGGCGATCACCGCCAACATGCAGGGTGTCGAGCCAATGACGATCAAGCCCGGCTCGTCCACCGTGCCGGTACCCGGCTTCAATGTGCAGATACTGGATGAGAACGGACACCAGGTCCCGCGCGGAACGCAGGGCTACATCGCACTCAAGTTGCCGCTGCCGCCCTCCTGCCTGAACCATATCTGGGGCGATGAAAACAAATTCCGCGAAAGTTACCTGACCTTCCTGCCCGGTTACTACACCAGCGGCGATGGCGGCTATATCGACAACGACGGCTATGTGTTCGTGATGGGGCGCGTCGACGACGTGATCAATGTCGCCGGGCACCGGCTGTCCACCGGCGAGATCGAGGAAGTGATCGCCACCCATCCCGCCGTGGCGGAATGCGCGGTGATCGCGCGCGACGACGATCTCAAGGGACAGGTGCCGATGGGGCTGGTGCTGCTCAAGTCGGGGATGACCATCTCCGAGGCCGATCTGCAACAGCAGCTGGTCACCCGCATACGCGAGAACATCGGCGCGATCACCTGCTACAAGGACACGGTGATCCTGGCCAGATTGCCCAAGACCCGTTCCGGCAAGACGCTGCGTAAAACGCTGGCCAATATCGTCAATGGCAAGGAATACATGGTGCCGTCGACCATCGACGATCCGGGCGTGATTCCGGAGATCATCGAGGTGCTGCGCGGCAAGAAAATGGTGAAGTAGAATAGGCATACGGGCCGGTTCGGTAAATTACACCCGGCAGGCCCGTATAATTTGTTTCATAATAAGCATTTCGATGCGGCCCCCTTTAATTCCGGATTTGAAGTTTATGCCGTCCCGTTCAACCTGAGAGCGCCCCCTATGACTACTCGCAAGCCCATCAACATCCCCGTCGTTTCCGCCACTGCGCAGGATCACCCCCTGACCGGAAGCAGCTGTTCAGAAACCGAGATCGTCGCGCTGATGGTGCTGGGCGACAGCATGGCACCAGAATTCATCGAGGGTGAGATATTGGTCATCGAGATGGGTGTGCCGGCAATTGATGGCTGGTTCGTGATCGGCTGGGTGAACGAGGAACATATCTTCCGGCAACTCAGGCGCGATGCTCAGGGCGGCTGGTGGCTGCATGCGCTCAATCCCGCCTATCCCGAGATTGCCATCTCCGGCCTGGATGCGGTCAAGGGCGTGGTCACCCACAAGAAGAAACCCGGCTCGCGCAAGGCGGTCAAATACTACGTGGAGTAACCGGCCAGACGTTGCGCAACAAGAAGCTGGTCAATTAGAAATACGGCCCGCCTGGAAAATCATTCCAGACTTGCCCGTTTATTTCGCGTTCGCCGCCCGTGCGCGTAACTGTCCGCACGCCCCTTCGATCTCCTGCCCTGCCGAATCGCGTATCCGTGCAAGGATGCCCTGTCGATTCAGGGTGTGCGCCATCAACGCCGTGCGTTCGGCTGGAGGACGGCGATAGTCCAGTCCGTCGACAGAGTTGAACGGGATGAAATTCATCACCGCGTATTTCCCCGAAAGCAGTTGCGCGATCCGCTCCAGCTCGGCGTCGCTGTCGTTGACGCCCTCGATCAATGTCCATTGGTATTGCACCGGATAGGAAGTGGCGCGCGCATACGCCTCGGCGTGTTCCACCAGTTCCTCGATCACGATCTGCGGTGCACGCGGCAGCAGCTTCGCGCGCAGTGACGCATCGGTGGTGTGCAGCGAGAGGGCGAGCGCGGGTTTCACTTGCTCATGCGGCAGCCGCTCGAACACGCGCAGGTCGCCGACAGTGGAAAAGACCAGATTCTTGTGGCCGATGTTGCCCTGTGTGCCAAGCAGCTGGATCGCCTCGAGCACGTTGTCGAGATTGTGCGCCGGTTCGCCCATGCCCATGAACACCACCTTGCTCACCCCGCGGCGACGGCGCGCGAGCACCACCTGGGCAACGATCTCGGCGCTGCCGAGCTGGCGCAGCAGGCCGGCGCGGCCGCTCATGCAGAACATGCAGCCCACCGCGCAACCTACCTGCGTCGATACGCACAGCCCGCCGCGCGGCAGCAACACGCTCTCCACCATCTGTCCGTCATGAAGTTCTACCAATAATCGTGCAACACCTTCAGCGGCGGGATATTCGCCGTGCAGACGAGCCAATCCACCCAGCTCCGCCTCGATGGCGGGCAATTCGTTGCGCAGTGCAAGCGGAAAAAATGATTCAGCTGGACTGTGCACTCTGTCGTACGAGCCCACCTGGGACCAGCCGCGCAGCAGTCTATCCTGGTGGCACGGCTTGGCGCCGAGATCATGCAGGCGTTGGCGAAGATGGGAGATGCGCAGCGGGGAAGGAGAGGAGGGAATCAAAGCGGGTTTGAAAATGATTGCGGGAAAGTGATGCGGATTTTAACTCAACCTTCGACTTACTATTCGTTGGTGGCAAAGAGAAAACCCGGCATGGCCGGCCTTTATGAAAAGTATTTCGATGCTGACCCCTTGGGCTACTTGGGCTAGACCCCTTGGGCTATTGAAAAAAGAGGTACCCAAGTCAGGTTGACCTTGTTTTAATAAAGAACTAGAATTAAAAACCACTTGGCAAACATACTGAAAGGTATGGGCGCAAAGTCTCCGGCCTAAGGGAAACTATGGTAGCGGGATTGCGACATGGGGTTCCTTCCCTATGCCTGTCTTTATTCCATGCCTGCACACTTCCCTTATTGTAGTTAATTGATTTGCATTATCCCCAGGAGAAATTAACTGGGATGCCCATTACTAACCAGATTTAATTGCACGCGCACGTTCAGTGCGTTAAGGATATCGCAACATGGCAAGCAATTTAACGGGCTCCATGCAAACATAGGTTGAACTAGATGAATAATTTTATTGGCTGCTGTTGCCGCTGCCAACCAGCATACTGATCGCTACAATTCTTGCTAACGAACATTGGGAACTCGTAATGTCTGAAAAATCGAAGGTACTAAAGTTAAGCATTTTCCACAAACTGCTGGTCACGATGCTGTTGGTTGCGCTGTTGCCCCTCGGCAGCGTGTGGTACGTCAGTCGTGAAAACGCGATTCGTGACTGGAATAGCAACATCGAGATTCAGCTTTCCACTGTGGCGAATGACCTAGTCGATCAGGTCAATAATTGGGTCGACCTTAACCAGCGGCTGATGCAGCAAAATTCCCAGACCGAGGCAATTCAATCGATGGACAAGGCGCGGCAGGAACAGGTGTTGCGTACCATCAAGAATACATATGAGTGGGTGAACCTCGCCTTCACTATCGACCCCCATGGCAATAATATCGGCCGTAGTGACGACCGTCCTCCGAACCCGCCCGACACCCGCCTGTTCTACCAAGCCGTGATGGGGGGTGCACCATTGGGTCATCAACTGGTGATGGGCCTCGCGTCAGGCAAGCCGGCGCTGATACTGGGCGCACCGATTCACGGGAAGAGCCAGGACATCATCGGCGTTATCGCTATGGGCATGACCCTTGAGAAACTCTCCAACACTATTACCACCAAAAAGATCGGAAAAACGGGATTTGCCTTCTTGCTGGACGAACAGGGTAATGTCATCGCCCACCCCAAGATCGACCTGTCGAAGGAACGTCAAAATTTCAGCCAACACCCGGCTTTTCTGGCCGCTGGTGGTAAGGACAGCGGTAGTTTTGTCTATTCCGAGGATGGCAGAAAGATCATTGCCTACACCCAAAAAACGGACATGGGCTGGAATCTGGTAATACAGCAGGATTACGAGGAAGCCTTTGCCCCGGTGCGTGCCGCGGACCGCAATGCGCTGATTCTGCTTGTCCTAACGGTGGTGCTTGCAAGCTTGGTTGCCTTTGTCGTGTCACGCCGCTTTACCAAACCCATACTGGAACTTACTACAGTGGCAAACGACATAAGCCGCGGCAAATTGGACCTGAAAATTGCTGAGACAGCACGAAATGATGAGATAGGCGACTTAGCGCAAGCCATCGAGCGTATGGGCAACAGCATCCGACTAGCCATAGAACGGCTCAAGAAGAAGGACTAGACGTTTTGGGTTTGGTCACAGAGGTGCTAGATTAAGTGCGGACTCACCCTAGAGAGAACGAACTATGAGCGATGTCCGAAGCTATGCGCCATTCTTACACCTTGTTGCCGAACTGGAAACGCTTTGTCGTAACAGAAGTACCGGCATGGTATTTATCGTCACCGACGATAACCAAATGGCGCGCCTGAATTTGAACGCGGGTGAGATCGATTTCATTTCGTTTCACAACAAACGCGGCGCGGATGCTCTCGCGATGCTCTCGAATATCCAAGCCGGACGCCTGCGCTTCGAGGCAGGCCACACGGCCGGAAAAGAAACCATAGATCTGCCGTCCACGGTCGACATACTTGAATACCTCCATAATCCGGTAGGCACGCAGAGCGCGCCAGCCTCATCGGCACCAAAGCATACGGGTATGGCCTTGAGCGCCACTCATCGGGTTATGATTGAAGAGGTGCTGACGGAGTTCATTGGACCGATGGCCAGCATAGTCTGTGAGGAAGAACTGAATGCAGCTTCAAACCTGGAGTCGGGGCTGATGAGGCTTGCCGCCCTGATTCAGGAATCCAGTCAGGCTCAAGATTTTCTCACCCAAGTGCGCAACCGTCTGAGCAAATCCTTTTAAGATGACAGCGTGCGTAATGCCACCCTCTCCCGTAATTCATTGCCTGGTTTGAAATGTAGTACATACTTTTCGGGCACATGAATCACCTCACCAGTCCTGGGATTGCGGCCCACCCTGGGCGGCCTGGCATGAGCACTGAAACTGCCAAATCCTCTTATTTCAACCCTGCCTGTAGCCGCACCGCTATTCTTGTGGCAGATGTTGCCCTGTGTGCCGAGCAGCTGGATCGCCTCGAGCACGTTGTCGAGATTGTGCGCCGGTTCGCCCATGCCCATGAACACTACCTTGCTCACCGCGCGTCGACGGCGGGCGAGCACCACCTGGGCGACGATCTCGGCGCTGCCGAGCTGGCGCAGCAGGCGCGGCCGCTCATGCAGAACACGCAGCCCACCGCACATCCCACCTGCGTCGAAACGCACAGCCCGCCGCGCGGCAACAGCACGCTCTCCACCATCTGGCCGTCATGCAGCTCCACCAGCAGTCGTGCGACACCTTCGTTATTCGAAGGTGCGCATAGCGCCACGTTTGCCCCCTCTCCCGCAGGATTTATAGATGGCCTTTCTCGTTCGCCTCCTCTCCCGCGAGCGGGAGAGGATTGAGGAGAGGGTTGGCGGGGGAGGGTTGGGGTGGGGGAACGGTCATGGCTTCCATGATTATTGGTGGTATCCATCCCATGACCGTTGGCGGGATATTCGCTCTTCAGACGAGCCAATCCACCCAGCTCCGCCTCAATGGCGGGCAACTCGTTGCGCAGCGCAAGCGGGAAGAATGATTCAGCCGGGCTGTGCACCCTGTCGTATGAACCAACCTGGCTCCAGCCGCGCAGCAGACGATCTTCATGGCACGGCTTGGCACCGAGATCATGCAGGCGTTGGCGAAGGTGGGCAATACGCATTGGGGAATGAGAGACGGGAATCAAAGTATGTTTGAAAAGTGTGCGGGTAAGTCGTAAGGATTTTAACCCAAGCTTTGAACGGGATGCTGCGTATCATAAAGAGAAAGCCCGGCATCGCCGGGCTTTCATTTTTTACATTAGAGATTGTCAGATTACAATCAAAGTTGAGCGCTTAATGAGTAGTAGGAGGAGTGATAAGAGGCTGAACATCCTGACTATGCTTCTTCGCATGTTTGGCCATCTTCTTTTCCTTCGGCGTCATCATGGGTTGCTTTTTCATGTCTCTATCTCTACTGGAGTGATGTGACTTGGGCATGATTGAACTCCTTGTCGTAATTAAGGAAGAATTATGCTACTCCAATAAATCGGCTTTGTGAATATTGCATTGGCTGGCTGCGGTTCGAGAAGTTAGAAGCTGCTGCAAAGAGAAAGCCCGGCGATGCCGGGCTTAGGCTTATGTCAATGGAAGTATTTCGATGCTGACCCCGTTCGTTCCGATACGAGCCGACCTGGCTCCAGCCGCGCAGCAGACGATCTTCATGGCACGGCTTGGCGCCGAGATCATGCAGGCGTTGACGAAGGTGAGATATGCGCAGCGGGGAAGGAGAGGCGGGAATCAAAGCGGGTTTGAAAATGATTGCGGGAAAGTGATGCGGATTTTAACTCAACCTTCGACTTACTATTCGGTGGTGGCAAAGAGAAAACCCGGCATGGCCGGGCTTTATGAAAAGTATTTCGATGCTGACCCCGTTAATTTTAGCAAAAACTATTGCGATGCTGACCCCGTTAGTCTCCGTTAGTCTCGGTAGACCCATATCTAGAATGACTACATCAAATTCATGTACGGCCAGCAAATGGTCGGCTCGCTTGCCATCATTTTCGTGCATGACTGTATATCCCGGCTTATGAAACGCATGAAATATAACATCAGCCTGCAACGGATCATCTTCAACAACAAGAATGCGCATATTCGTAATTTATTCAGGTTGGTGTAAGGAAGCGGGTCTATTGTTTGTTTTGTGACAGTTTTGCACAAAATCGTTCAATCGAAAACTAAGGAGAGTTCGCATGATGACAACGTCAGTGCCGTTGCTTGAGTCGGATGCCACTCCCCGTTATTGGACAGCCATAAAACCGAGCGGCTGACTATGGCAATTTTCGAGTCCGCGCAGGACAGGCAAAAAATTGACGTTTTATGCAGGGCTGGCACCATATATCCACATTGCATCCATACAAATTTAACTACCTTAAAGGAGATTCATCATGAAAACACGTATCTTGGCAAGCCTTATCATCAGTGGCGTTCTGGCAACTTCCGTTGCACAAGCGGAATCAGCCTTCTCAATCCGCGATCTGGATGTGATCTATTCCGGTTCCAACCCCAGCTTTACCCGCGATGTGGACGTCAGCAACTACTACAGGGCACCGGCAAATCTGCAACAGGTCGCTGCAAATGAAAATAAGGCGACGTGCCATTGGATCGCGGTGAAGAACGGTCCCAATTCGATCAATGGCGCATACTCTGCGAAAAGCAACGTCGAAAGCAATTACTTGGCTTCACGGAATGTGCAACTTGTCTGCTAACAGGATTATTGCGCAGACAAGCGTGAGCTTTCACCCTTTTTTCATCCACGAGCTAATGTCTTAACCTTCCTTTAGTTGTTAAAATATTTGCCCCTGACCTTTCTGGTTCAGGGGCATTTATTTTTAATTGCCAACATATTGAACTTCCGGTAATGGCACCTTGCAGAAGTCTAATCCCTAATATTGACTGCCACAAAGCTGGCTTTCGCACTTCAGTGATTCAGAGTGCCGCATAGCAGACCGTGGCCACAGGCAGCAGCCGACCCACAACGGTCATTAGCGTACGCAATGTTCCCAGAGAACTTCTGATTATGGTTTCTCATCTTCATCAATTTGATGCTTCGATTTTTTTGGGCGCAATTTATCAAGACGCGCAAAGCCCTCTCTGTTAGCAACGTGTCTTCCCTTCGTCATAACATACGCTTGTGCGAAAAAAACAAAACCAACACATATCGACATGAGGACTAACCAATCGTGCAGGCCATACAGCTTCAAAATCACATAATAGGCATAGAAGCTCACAGCGGCAGGGCTATAAAGCACAACATAAATAATCACTGCGAGAAATATGTTATTAGTGAAAATCTCGTCGATTGGCCTGTACCTGTTCAGCAATCGTTCAGCAGTCATAAGATGGGCTGGGTAGATATAGTCTGAAAACGGGTAATATTTTCCCGGGAAAAGACGCTTGGCAATCTTTCCATGAATTTCCAACCGAACATACGCCAAATACCATCGACTCATGATCACGTAGAATGAGGCCATTATCGCAGGAGGGAAAAACTTAAGTAGAACTGACTCGTCTATATGCTCAAAAAATTCAAAATGAGTTTGTCCACTGTTAGTTTCGAGTATTAGGAACATTGCAATCAATAACCACGTAAAGTACGTGTACCTAGATTGAGATCGAATAGTCCAATCGATTTCTTCCCTCAGTAATCTCAAGTACTCTCTAGCGTCATCAGGGCGTTCTTTTATAAATGCATCAAACTCACGTTGGGCTTCAATGTTCATTTCAGACACAGTGGCAGGACCATTGCCAGCATCAGTTATCGGGTGCTCTTTAGACTCTTTTGTTTGTCCGTTACCATTACTCAAGAGTAACTCCTCAATATCTCTGTCGCTTACTCGTGTTTACTTGCCACTTCTGGATGGCTGCTTCTGGCACACAGCGGCTATATGCACATAGTAACTGGCTTCTCGATAGCGGTCATTCGGAACGTGCAAGGCGTTTATTCCTGTGCTGGCGCTGTGTTAGCTGAGACTGGTCGTTGTTCATCAGAACCCCGAATCCGATTTTTTCAGAAGTCGCATCATGCTGCCCTGATTATGAATGCTGAAACCACTTGCGTATCGTGCGCCCCGCAAAGCATAATTAATTTTTTTGCATCGCCAGTCGCTTCGCGTGTCAGTAAAGTGGCGCGCCGTTTTTTCAAGCAGCCTTGACGGCAACTTCCCAGCCTACGGCTCAACTATTTTAGACTTTCATGCTGCCATCCATCGAACTACGCCTCTCAACGGAAATTTCCGCCAAACCGGCCCAAGTCTCCGCCGCCATCGTCCTGCTCGACGGGGGAGCGACTGTCCCGTTCATATCCCGCTACCGCAAGGAAGCCACGGGAGGACTGGATGATGTGCAACTGCGTCTGCTTGAAGATCGCCTGCGCTACCTGCGCGAACTGGAGGAGCGGCGCACCGCGGTCATCACCTCGATCAACGAGCAGGGCAAGATGACGCCGGAACTGCTGGCCGCCCTCAGCCTGGCCGAAGACAAGACCCGGCTGGAAGACCTGTACCTGCCTTACAAACCGAAACGCCGCACCAAGTCGCAGATCGCGCTGGAAGCGGGGCTGTTGCCGCTGGCCGATGCGCTGCTGGCCGACCCGATGCTCGATCCCGAGCAGGAAGCCGGCAGATACCTCAAGCCGGCCTTCACCTCGGAACAGGGTGAAAATCCCGGCGTGCCGGATAGCAAGGCGGCACTGGAGGGCGCGCGCTATATCCTGCTGGATCGCTTTGCCGAGGATGCGGAACTGTTGCAGGATCTGCGCGAATATCTGCAGGCGCATGGCGTGGTCGAGTCGAAAGTGATCGAGGGGAAGGAAGAGGCTGCGGCGAAATACACCGATTATTTCGCCTATGACGAGCCGCTCGGCGCGATCCCGTCGCACCGTGCGCTGGCACTGTTCCGCGGCCGCCGCGAGGAGATGCTGAGCATCACGCTGCGACTCGACAGCGAGGCGGAAAAACCAAAATGGGACGCGCCGCACAACTACTGCGAGGCGCGTATTGCGCAGCGCTTCGGCATCGTCAACCGTGACCGGCCCGCCGATCGTTGGCTGGCGGATACGGCACGCTGGACCTGGCGCGTGAAGAGTTTTCTGCACCTCGAAAGCGAGCTGATGGGCGCGCTGCGCGAGCGTGCCGAGACCGAGGCGATCAGGGTGTTCGCGCGCAACCTGAAAGACCTGCTGCTCGCCGCACCGGCCGGGCCGCGCGCCACGATGGGCCTCGATCCCGGCATGCGCACCGGGGTGAAGGTCGCCGTGGTGGATGCCACCGGCAAGGTGGTGGACACCGCCGTCATCTATCCGCACCAGCCGAAGAACGACTGGAACGGCTCGCTGCACACACTGGCGAAGCTGGCCGAAAAGCACCAGGTGGCGCTGATCTCCATCGGCAATGGCACAGGCTCGCGCGAGACCGACAAGCTGGCGCAAGAGCTGATCGCGTTGCGTCCGGAACTGAAGCTCACCAAGATCGTGGTATCTGAAGCGGGCGCATCGGTGTATTCCGCCTCCGAGTTCGCCTCGCGCGAGTTGCCCGACATGGACGTGTCGCTGCGCGGCGCGGTGTCCATCGCGCGCCGCCTGCAGGATCCGCTGGCCGAGCTGGTGAAGATCGATCCCAAGTCCATCGGCGTCGGCCAGTACCAGCACGATGTCGGACAGTTCCAGCTGGCGCGTTCGCTGGATGCCGTGGTCGAGGATTGCGTGAACGCGGTGGGCGTGGATGTGAACACCGCCTCCGCGCCGCTGCTGGCGCGGGTGTCCGGCCTCTCCGCCAGCGTTGCGCAAAGCATCGTCTCCTACCGCGACACGCACGGCATGTTTACCACACGCGCCACCCTGAAGGACGTGCCGCGCCTGGGGGACAAGACCTTCGAGCAGGCGGCAGGCTTCCTGCGCGTGATGGGCGGCGACAATCCGCTCGACGCCTCGGCGGTGCATCCGGAGTCCTACCCGCTGGTGAGAAAAATACTCGCCGACATCAACAAGAACATCACGGAAGTGATCGGCGACAGCAAGTTGCTCAAATCCCTTAACCCGGGCAAGTATGCCGACGAACAGTTCGGCGTGCCGACCATCAGCGACATCCTGAGCGAGCTGGAAAAGCCGGGGCGTGACCCGCGTCCCGAATTCACCACTGCCACCTTCAGGGAAGGCGTGGAGCAACTGAAAGACCTGAAGCCGGACATGATCCTCGAAGGCGTGGTCACCAACGTCGCGGCATTCGGCGCGTTTGTGGACATCGGCGTGCATCAGGACGGGCTGGTGCATATCTCGGCGCTCTCCAACACCTTCGTCAAGGACCCGCACGCGGTGGTCAAGGCCGGTCAGGTGGTGAAGGTCAAGGTGCTGGAGGTGGACGAGAAGCGCAAACGCATCGCGCTGACCATGCGCCTGACTGACAGCGCCGCCGAGAGCGGCAGGACCGGAACGCCGCGCGATCGCGCGAGCGACGCGAAACGCATGACGCAGCAGAAAAAACAGGAAGCGCGCCAGCCGGCGCCGGATGGCGCAATGGCGGCAGCATTTGCCAAGTTCAAGGGTTGATTTGATTCGGGGGTTAAGTTGAATGGGGGGAGCGGGCCGCTCCCGATGCCGTCAGAACCCCGAACCCGGTTGCTTCAGGAACTCGATCTCCTCATCGGTGGATTTCCTGCCCAGGATGCTGTTCCGGTGCGGATAGCGGCCGAACCTTGCGATGATCGCCTTGTGCTTCAATTCGAAATCCAGGCTGTTCTGGTTGCCATTGTCCCGGAACAACCGGGTGGCGATCTCGTGAATCTTCAGCGATTCGCTGTGCATGAACGGCATGTAGAGGAAGCTGCGCTCGGCCTGGTTCAATGATTTGTCCGCGCCAATCGAAACGGCTTCCTGCGCCAGTGCAAGTGCCAGCGCATCATTGGCAAAGGACAGCGGAGAGCCCCTGAACATGTTACGCGAAAATTGATCGAGCACGATAATCTCCGCCAGCCTGCCGTGCGCATCCTTACGCCACTCGAACAGCTCGCACAGGGTTGCACAGCGATGGATATCCGAAAACCGCCCGGTGATCAGCCGGTCCAGATTCTCATCCTTTTTCCACCATTGCGGCGGTTCGATTTCTTCGAACCAGAATTTCAGGATGTCCCGGTACATGTTTCCGCTTATTCCTTCTTCAGAGTGAGTGCATTGCCTTCGAAGACGATCCCGCGCCAGCCGGTTTTCATGAAGTTGCGGATGTTCTGGTGGTCGCTGCCTTGCGGATGCTTCAGCACATCGTCGCGATAATAGCTGCCGAAGCAATGCAGTGTCTGCTGCTGCGTCAGCCGGTGCATCCTGGCAAAGGAGAAGACTTTGCAGGAACCGTTGTTCTGCCCGGCTTCGTTCTGCATTTCCCCGTTGCGGAATGCGCTGGGGGTAAAGTCGTAATGCGCGTCGATCACCCCAATGGTGTCGTTGAAGGAGATGCTGTCGGGCGCAGTTTCGAGAGTTTGCAGATATTGTTTCATGAGCGATAACGAGATGTAATTAACGGGAACCGATTGGAATTATTTACTGTAGCAAGAATACCGACACCATTTTTGCCGGGCCGCATTACTTCGCCGCACTCCGCCGGCTGGCCATCCATCCGAACAGGGACAATAGCGCCAGTCCTGTGCCTATGAGCAGGATGCCCATTATCTCGCTCAACTTGAATTCTTCCCCCATCATCAGGCGCGAGGAAACAATCGCCACCACCGGGGTGCCGAGCACGGAGAGGCTGGCTTCCCATGCCGGCACCCGGTCGAGCAGGGTGATCCACAACCACCAGCAGAATGCCGTGCTGATCACCGACATGAAGGCAAGTATGCCGATATAGGCCGCGGTCCAGTCGGTGGGATGTTCGGGTACCACCACCGCCAGCGCTACCAGCGGCACGGCGCCTATCATCATCTGCCAGGTGGTCAGCGAGAGCAGATCGACCTGTTGCCGGGAACGCAGGCGTTTGACGAGAACAGTACCGATGGCCCAGCACAATGCAGCGATGACGCCGAGAAATTTGCTGAACAGGCTGGAATGCATGCTCCACGGTGCGATGATCAGCACCAGGCCGGTGAGTGTGCTTGCAGCGGCCAGCCATTGCTTGCCCTTGATACGCTCGCCCAGGACCGGCCCGGCGAGCAGCAGCGTCCAGATGGGCATGGTAAAGATCAGTACCGCTGTCTTGCCGGGGCCGCCTTCCACGAGTGCCCAGGTCTGAAACAACATGAAGCCCGACACTTGCGCCAGACCGATGGCGAGTGTGGCTCCGGGAGCGATCAGCTTGAGCGGCCTGCCCATGAGTTTGAGCGCCAGAAACAAAGCCAGCGCACCGCCGACACTGCGTTCTGCCGCGAAAGCGAAGGGCGGCGCAAAGCTGAGCGCCTGCTTGGCCAGCACCCAGGTGTATCCCCAGGTGACGGAGAGTATAAAAAGGCCAATCGGGAGCAGCCAGCGATCGCGGGAAAATGAAGAAGACATCAGTTGTTATTCAAAATTGAAAAGCAATTACGCAGAATGATATTGAAGCATACTTTATCATCATTACGATACCCGATTTTCAAACAGGGTAATCAGCTGCAACGCTCATGATGAAGGTCTGCATTTGGTACACTGTCATCACAGCCGATGCTGAACTTATCGCCCCAATGTGAGACACATGATCCCCTACTCCATCCTTGACCTGGCCCCGATCAACGAAGGCGGCGATGCTGCGCAGTCGTTCCGCAACACGCTAGCCCTTGCCCAACACGCGGAGCGCTGGGGCTACCGGCGTTACTGGCTGGCCGAGCACCATGGCATGCCGGGCATCGCCAGCGCCGCGACCGCCGTGCTGATCGGGCATGTGGCCGGCGGCACGGCTACCATCCGCGTCGGTGCCGGGGGCATCATGTTGCCCAACCATGCGCCGCTGGTGATTGCCGAACAGTTCGGCACCCTGGAATCGCTGTTTCCCGGGCGCATCGACCTGGGTCTCGGGCGCGCGCCGGGCTCTGACCAGCTCACCGCGCGCGCTTTGCGGCGGAATCTCGCCTCCGATCCCAATCAGTTTCCCCAGGACGTCGTCGAACTGATGGATTACTTCTCCGCAGCCAAACGCCATGCGGTTCGCGCGGTGCCGGGCGCGGGACTGCATGTGCCGATATGGATACTGGGATCGAGTCTTTTCGGTGCGCAAGTGGCTGCGGCCCTTGGGCTGCCCTACGCATTCGCGTCGCATTTTGCGCCGGAGCAGATGATGCAGGCGATCGCGTTGTATCGCTCCACATTCAAGCCGTCTGCCCAACTGGACAAGCCATACGTGATGCTGGGCTACAACGTGTTTGCTGCAGATACGGATGAACAGGGGCAATTCCTCGCGACCTCGATGCAGCAGGCATTCGTCAACCTGCGCAGCGGCCACCCCAAGCGTCTGCAGCCCCCGGTAAAGGGATATCTGGACAGCATCCCGCCGCATTTCCGCGATATGCTCGACGACGTCCTGTCCTGCGCGGCGATCGGTTCGCCCGGCACCGTAAAGCGCTCACTGGAAGCATTCATCGGACAGACCGGCGCGGATGAATTGATGATCACATCACAGATATTCGATCATGCAGCTCGTCTGCGATCGTATGAGATCACCGCAGATCTTCACGCATCGCCGGGTTGAAGTGATATTCCGTGGCCACCCTCTTACCCCTGGTATTCAGGGGCCTGAAATTCTGAATCTCATTACGGAACCAAATCCGAATCCTTTAGTCCAACTGTCGCCCTTGTTGGGACCATTAATAATTTCCTAAGGAGATTCAAGATGAGCGATACCTCTTCAGATGACAAGTCCAATGAGAAATTGGGCACCCTGTACATGACCGGTTTGTCACTTATTGCTGCTACTGCCCTGGCAATTGCCTGCTGGGCCGGTCTTACTTGAAGAAGCGAGCTGCCGAATAATCACTGCCGGTGAAAAAACACTTTTTTAACCCAATATATAAACGCCAATCAAATGAATCAAATCCTGCAGTACTTGAAAAAGAACGGTGAGAGACTTGATGCCGAGATCGCGGAAGCTGCCGGCCTGTCTCTTTCCAAAACACGCCACTATTTGGCAGAACTCGCTGCCAAAGGCGAGGTTGTGGCATATCACTCGACCCGGTTCGAGGATGGCGAGAAAATTGTAGGGATACGTTGCAGATTGTCCGGGATCACGCCAGCCGCAGCACCGGGTCGAAAATCGAAAGCATCGAGTGCACCGTGATTCTCAACAGCAAGCTTAAGGTTGCAAAAGCCGGCCTGCCGCACTGAATATTCAAACGTCTCCCTGGTACTGTCCTGACTGCCGCCGATAGTGATTGCCTACCCTGAAGCGGACGGTCAGGAATTGTTTTTCCCGATTCATTTTCTGAATATCCAGTAAAGAATCGACAGCATCACAGAAATGATGATGCTGGTCGTGATCGGGGAATAGAAGCTGAATCCTTTTCGCTCGATATAAATATCACCCGGAAGATGGCCGATACCCAGCTTGGACAGCCATGGCCATGCCACTCCAGCCAGAATGAAAATGATGCCAATGATGACGAGCCACTTTGTCAAAGCCGCCGCCGCTGAATTGTGAGCACGCAAGTTTTTCCTATTGGCACGTTACCCTTTCATCCCCGGCGTAAAAACTCAGCAGCTTGTCGCAGATGAGAGACGCAGGTTGTTATGGGCGGTTTTGAGTGATTTGTCTATCCGCACCCGCAGACAACGCACATCAGTCTTGCCATTGATTTCGGACGACACTTTAAAAACTGTCGTCTCTTCGTTGGATACGACGAACGTATGGCTGTCTTTCTCGTTGATCCTGGTCGGTGTCCACAGATCCGAGATGGCGTCACAGTGCACATCGTCCTTGCAGAGATCCAGTACTGCCGGGCTCCCCAGGTCATTTATCAGGTTAATTTTTGCAATATGCGCCTCAGGCTCGGAACAAGCTGCCACCATGCATAGTGGCAACAGGGTCAAACAGGCCATAAAGATCCTTGGTATTTGCTTCATTTCACCCTCTCTACCGCCGCAATTTAGTTTTGAAATCCGTACCGGACAATATTTTATAACTTCCGCATTCGTTACGCGCCGCTTTTTGATCTTTGGGTAGTTTAACCGGAAGCTGGCACCGAAACTTTGCGTTCGCGATATCTTTTCAGGCAATTGATTGGCGGCCGCCTGTGGCACGCTAAACCCGTTCCCGGTCATACGGAATCTGTCTGTTGAAACGGATGAGGTTCACCATTTGGTTCGCGGACTAGTAGAATATGCAAATCATATGCCCCTGGAATAACAACAAATCAAAATGAATATCACTGAAATGCGCATATCCGATCCGCAAGCTCGCCTCGTGACGAACGAGGGGGAAATTCTTGGCGAACTCCTGCACCTGGAAGGCTCAACAATACTGGAACTGGGGTGCGGAAAGGCGGAGAAGACCCGCATCGTCGCCGAAAAGGCAGCCTCGGTGCTGGCCCTGGAAGTGGATGAAACGCAGCTCGCGAAAAACCTCGCCATCACCGACCTGCCCAATGTACGCTTCGCGCATGGTGGCGCGGAAAAGATCCCGGCGGCCGATTCGAATTTCGACATCGTGCTGATGTTCAAATCCCTGCATCACGTGCCGTGCGAACTGATGGACAGCGTGTTCTCGGAAATACGACGGGTACTGAAACCGGGCGGCGTTGCCTATATCTCGGAACCGGTTTATGCAGGCGATTTCAATGAAGTCCTGAAACTTTTTCACGACGAAAAAGCGGTGCGCGAAGCCGCTTTCGCCGCAGAGAAGCGGGCGGTCTCATCCGGACGACTGGCGCTTGTGTCACAGAAGTTTTTCCTGCAACCGATGCACTTTGCGGATTTCGGACAGTTCGAACAACAAGTGCTTAAAGTGACGCACACCGAGCACAGGTTGTCTGCCGAGACCCTGGAAAAAGTACGCTCAAAGTTCCGCGGGTATATGACCCGGGATGGAGCGACTTTTCACACGCCGATACGTGTCGACCTGTTCTGCAAATCCGTACCGTAAACAAATCCAGGGGGCGAGGCTCGTATGGAATTTGCGCTTCCGGAATATATTGGCCCCGGGCCCTTTGATTCGGCACTGGCCCCATGAATGAGCAATCTCGCCACATCGAATCAGGCCGGAGAGCGGTGATGGCGTGACCGAAACATACAGGCTGCGTGTTGGCCTACCGACGAGGACGCCGTTCTGATGGACATCGTGCTATTGCTGTTGCTGATCCTGCTCAACGGGGTGTTGGCGATGTCGGAGATCTCCGTGGTATCTTCACGCAGGGCGCGCCTGCAAAATCTGACCGATAACCACACCCACGGTGCGCGCGCGGCACTGGCGCTGAACAGCGAACCTTCGACTTTCCTTTCCACGATACAGGTCGGCATCACGACGGCAGGCATCCTCAGCGGGGCGATCGGCCAGACCGCGTTGGCCGATCCGCTGTCGGCATGGCTGGGCGGATTTGCGCTGATGGAGCCTTACGCAAGCGGCATTGCGCTGACCATTGTGGTGGCGGGGCTGACTTATTTTTCCGTGGTGGTTGGCGAGCTGGTGCCCAAGCAGCTGGGCCTGCTGGCACCGGAGAAGGTTGCCTCGTTCATCGCCCCGTCAATGAATGTATTGGCGCGGGTGACCTATCCCCTGGTCTGGCTCCTTTCGGCGACTTCCGGTTTTCTGTTGCGCGCGGCAGGCGCGGTGCGCAAGCCGGAACCGCCGGTCACCGACGAGGAGATCAAGGTGCTGATGGCGCAGGGGGCGGAAGCCGGGGTGTTCCATGTGAGCGAGCGTGCCCTCGTCTCCAACGTGCTGCGACTGGACGAGCAGCGCATAACCGCGATCATGACGCCCCGCAATGGGATTTACGCGCTCGAACTGAACGAATCCGAAACGGTGATCCGCAATCGCATCGCCGAGAGTCCCTATACCCGTCTGGTCGTTTGCCGCGACGGGCTGAATAACATCGTGGGCATATTGCGCACCGCAGACCTGCTCAAGGATGCGCTGGAGGGCAGGCCGCTGGCGGTGGAGAAGTCGCTGCGCCGGCCGCTGTATGTGCCGGAAAGCGTGACGACCACGCACCTGCTGGAAAATTTGCGCAAGACACGCCAGCAATGCGCGCTGATCGTGGACGAGTATGGCGAGTTGCAGGGCATGGTCACACTGACCGATGTGATGATCGCTATCGTCGGGGACATACCCACATCCGGCATCGCCGCGGAACAGGACATCGTCATGCGCAAGGACAACTCGTGGCTGATCGATGGCAGCGTGACTGTCGAGCGCATGAAGGCTGTGCTCGATATCGGGGAGGCCTTGCCGGGCGAGGAAGAGAAATCGTTCAATACGCTGGGCGGCTTTATGATGCATATGCTGGACCGCATACCGCTGGAAACGGATGCCTTTGACGCGGCCGGCTTCCATTTTGAAGTGATCGATATGGACAGGAACCGCGTGGACAAGGTCCTGGTCAGGCGTGTTGTTCGGCCCGACGAAGAGTTTGACGGTACGGTGTAGAGATCACATCGGGGCGACCGGCACTTGTGTCACAGAAGTTTTTCCCGCTGCCGATGCACTTTGCAGACTTCCTGCAGCTGGTGGAACGGCGATTTTGCGCTTTCGGCAATGGCTTTCATTACGCCGACTCGTCAGCCACGACCGCATCTCCCCTGCTGACATTTTCTCCATCTGTGGCCCGCAATGTCCAGAACGACAGGGATGAGATCAATGTCAGGCCGCCCAGGGTCAAAAAGGCGTAGTGCAATGCCTGGGTAACCGCTGCCTGATCGGTCTGGGGAAGATCGCCGAGATACCACGCAGTGATCAGGGATCCGCAGGCCAGGCCGAAACTCCTCGACATCTGCTGCATGGAGCTGGCGAGCGTACTGGCCATACTCGAGTCGGGTCCGCCTATGTCTGCATAGGCCATCGAATTCATGCTCGAGAATTGCAGCGAATTGAAAAATCCCTGGGTCAGACCCAGAAAGACAATCAGTATGATCGGTGTCCCGGAACCAACCAGCGCGAACATGCCGATCGTGGCACCCATCAACAGCGTATTGACGATCAGTATCCTGCGAAATCCAAAACGCCGCAGTATGCCGATTGAAAACACTTTCATTCCCATGGCAGCGGCAGCGGCGGGCATCATCAGCAATCCCGATTGCCATGCGGGGAAGCCGAGCCCCACCTGATAGAGCAAAGGCAACAGAAAAGGCAGGCCGCCCAGACCCAGTCGAGTGATGAAACCGCCGGCCACCGCGACGCGGAATGTGCGTATGCGGAACAGCACCAGACGCAGCAGCGGGAAGCGTGTCTGGCGTGCATGCCAACCGTATGCGGCCAGCAAACCCAGCGACGCCAGAAGCACGATCGCTGCAGGAACAGCGCCGATATCGTGATCGCCAAACACTTCCAGCAGCCAGGAAAGCAGTGCCGTGCCGGCGCCAAACAACACCAGGCCGATCACATCGAGCGGTCGCCGCCCGTCTCCATGATAGTCCGGCATGTAGCGATGAATAAGGAACAGCGCAGCCAGCCCTACCGGAATATTGATAAAGAAAATCACCCGCCACGGCATCCAGTGCACGATCAGGCCGCCTATCGTCGGGCCCAGCAGCGGCCCGATCAACGCCGGGATGATCACGAAATTCATCGCCTTCAGCAACTCGGCCTTGGGAAAGGTGCGAATGATGGTCAATCGCCCGACCGGCATCATCATCGCGGCACCCATACCCTGCAAAATGCGCGCAGAAACCAGCATGGGTACATTCAGCGACAGGCCGCACAGCAACGAAGAAAGGGTGAACACCACCACTGCGGTGCCGAACACGCGCCGCGTGCCGAAACGGTCCGCCATCCAGCCGCTGACCGGAATGCATACGGCCAGACTCAATATGTAACTGGCGACAACCGCTTTCAGGCTCAACGGCGCCACATTGAGGCTCTCTGCCATGGCAGGCACAGCCGTGTTGACGATGGTCGAGTCAAGCTGCTCCATGAACAGCGCAGTCGCCACCACCCACGGCAGATAACGTTTGACAGTCGGGTTATCCATCTGAACACGTCTGATAAGCAAGAAGCAGGAATTTCAGGCAGCCACCCCGAACAAGGCCCCGACCCCGGCTGTCAGGGCCATGGCCAAAGCGCCCCAAAAGGTCACCCGCATGACGGAAGTGATCACGGGAGCACCGCCGGTGCGTGCAGCCAGCCAACCCAGCAGTGCGAGGAACAGCAGCGAGCTGGCCGACACAGCCCACACCAGCGCAGAGACCGGCGCCAACAGGACAACCAGCAGAGGCAGGACAGCGCCAACCGAGAAAGTGCCGGCCGACGCCAGGGCGGCTTGAACCGGTCGCGCGGTCAATGTTTCCGATATGCCCAGCTCGTCGCGCGCGTGTGCGCCGAGCGCGTCATGCTTCGTCAACTGGGTGGCGACCTCGGATGCGAGCCCTGCTTCAAGCCCGCGCTTGACATAGATCGCCGCCAATTCCTCGTGTTCGTGTTTGGGATCGGCAGCCAGCTCTTTGCGTTCCCGATCCAGATCCGCGCTCTCGGTATCGGATTGCGAACTCACCGAAACATATTCGCCTGCAGCCATCGACATCGCACCCGCCACCAGGCCGGCGACGCCCGCGATCAAAATGCTCTTCGAACTCGCGCCTGCCGCCGCCACGCCCAGAATCAAGCTGGCCGTGGAAACGATGCCGTCGTTTGCGCCAAGCACAGCCGCGCGCAGCCAGCCGATGCGTTGCGTTCTGTGATTTTCGATGTGCCTCATGTGCCTCATGCGCCCATTCTATTAGCTAATTGGCGAAGCCGGTCCTTAATTTTTCAGGTTGACCCATTGATTTTTATTTGCCGGGGGGGCACAGTGCGCCAGCGAATCGGACATATTCTGATTTCAATGATGCAAATGCCCGCGGCGAAGTCCAAACAGGATTTGCGAAACTTTGTTGAGTGGATTTTACAAGGAGGCTTAACGATGAGAACCAGAAAAGTTGCAATAGCTGCAGTAAGCGCGCTGGCAATTGCCGTCAGCAATCCGGCATTCAGTGCAAGCCATACGGGACAGCCGCTGACGGTAAATATCAAGCGCCTGTCACTGGATACCGCGATGCGTATCGGCAGGGCGGCGATAGACAAGTGTCGCAAGGATGGCGTTTCGGTCACCGTCACCGTCATCGACCGCGGCGGACACCCCCAAGTCGTGCTGCGCGATACGCTGGCGATGGATGTCTCGATACCGATCAGCCTGAAGAAGGCCTACACCGCGATGGAATTCAATTCGCCGACATCCGCAATGGATGATCGCTTCCCGGGTGCCTACAACGTGCCGAAGATTGACGAACTGGTCATATCGGCAGGCGGCATCCCGATCAACATTGCCGGCAATATCATGGGCGGTATCGGCGTCAGCGGCGCGCCTTCAGGGTTGACCGATGAAGCCTGCGCGAAAGCCGGCCTTGCCGCGGTACAAGACGATCTGGAAATGGAATAAGGCGGCGGGTGCCAGCGCACCGCATTGATTGGGTGTCATTGATGCCGATCAGGTCCGGGGTGGTGACACGGGTATGGCGCAGATTGATTTCGGTAACTTGATCCATCACCCCGGATTGCAGGCCAACGAAGTCGCCAACCTTGATGATTTCTTCAGTCAGGACAGGGCAAGTGCCGATTGCACTGCCCGAATCCCGTCGTTTGACGCTATGCCTTGCGCCACTGATCCGGCTTCCCGCCTTCTGTCTTGCGAACGCGCTCGACCAATGGTGCAGCGCCCGGACTCATTTTCTTTGCCCGTGCTATCGCTTCTGCCTGCGTCGGCAAAACATCGCTGGCTCTTTCCGAATTGGCTTTCCTGACTGCAAAGTCTCCCTCTGGTCGCTTTTCAACAAATAACTGTTTATCCGTCTTGTGAGCTGAGGCCGGTTTTGTGTGCTTGATATTTTTGGTATTTGACATGATGCATGTTCCTTTCGTAAAAATGCTGATGAATGAGAACCAAAGTGCATGACACGGAACTGGGCTGAACGTCATGAAACAACACCATAAACTTTCAAGCGCGGCGAGACTGTGCGCCAGCCAACATAATGTCAAACGACCGGCCTGCGGTGGCAGACCTGTAAAAGATTCCCTAATGGATTAATGCGTTCATACTGCAAAGCCATGCCTGACTTGCGTTTTGGTTTGAGCCGGGTGGTGGTAGAATTTCAGCGGGGACGGGACCAGAACAATGTCAAAATCACTTAAAGTCATTCTCATCGCCAGCAGCGGGTTGGTTGGTCTCCTCGCCCTCGTCGCGGTGGCCCTGCTTCTTTTTGTGGACGCCGATGCCTACAAGCCGCGGCTGGAAGCGGCCGCCTCGGGTGCATTGGGAATGGAAGTCAGCGTCGGCGGCCGGATGGGGATCAGCCTCTTCCCGGGCTTGCTCCTCACACTGAATGACGTGCACATTCGCAACCGGGGAGAGGACCTCGTCTCTGCAAAAAAGATCAGGCTGGGGATCGATCTGCTTCCCCTGCTTCACAATGAAATCCTGATCGGGGAGATCGCACTGATACACCCGAGTATCTCCATCGAGCGCGGCCCCGGCGGCAAGTTCAGCTTCGAGAAACCGGGGGCGGCCCGGGCAACGTTGCCCGCCCTGTCCCTGGCGAATATTTCTCTTTCGGATGCGACTCTACTCTATGCCGACAAACAATCCGGCGGTGGATTCAAGGCCGGCGACTGCAAATTGGACGTGCGCCGCCTGCTGCTTTCGGGCGGGAAAAGCCCGGACCTGATGAAAAGCCTTTCCTTCACGGCGGAACTCGCCTGCGGGAAGATCCGGACAACGGATTACACGGTGTCCGATTTCAAGTTCTCGGTCGATGGAAAAAACGGGATCTTCGATATCAAGCCGGTCACGATGAGGATCTTCGGCGGACAGGGTTCGGGAAGCATCCGGGCGGATTTTTCTGGCGCTGTCCCGCTGTACCACGTTCGTTACTCTCTGCCGCAGTTCCGCGTCGAGCAGTTCTACAAAACACTGTCGCCGGATAAATTCGTGGAAGGGCCGATGGATTTCTCCGCAAACCTGACCATGCAGGGAAAAACTGCAAACGAGCTGACGCAGACCGCGAACGGGGAGGCCTCGCTGCGCGGCGAGAACCTGACGCTCCATGGCAGCGATCTCGATCTGGAGTTCTCCCGGTATGAGTCCAGCCAGAACTTCAACCTCGTGGATGTGGGGGCCTTTATCTTTGCCGGGCCTGTCGGCCTTGCGGTCACGAAAGGATACAGCTTTGCGAGCCTCTTGAAAGGATCAGGGGGAAGCAGCGCGATCCGGACGCTCGTCTCCGACTGGAAAGTCGAGCGCGGCGTGGCGCAGGCCCGGGACGTGGCGATGGCGACGAACAAACACCGGATCGCGCTTCTGGGAGGTCTCGATTTCGTCAACGGGCGTTTCGATGACGTGACCGTGGCACTGATCGACGCGAAGGGCTGCGCCACGGCGCGGCAGAAGATAAGCGGCCCCTTCCAGAAACCGGTGGTGGAGAAGCCGAATATTCTCAAGTCCATCGCCGGACCGGCGCTCAAGTTGCTCAAGAAGGGCAGAAAGCTCTTTCCCGGCGGGGAGTGCAAAGTGATCTACGCCGGTTCGGTTGCGCCACCGAAATGAATGGATTGCAACTGAACCGGCGAAACGCCCAGGATTTTTATGGCCACGGATCCCATGATCCCGGCGCAATACAGGAAAGCATCGCGTTCATTGGTAAGTCTCAAACGATGCCGCCAGCCCGACAGACCATGCCTTGCGATAATACTGGGTCACGCTGCTGTTATACCCCGATTGCCCCCACAGTATGATGGGCAGCCCCATCAGATTGCTGAGCGGGGTAAATCCCAGTTCCATACGAAAAGTATTCCATCGCGCGATATCACGGTAGCCGGTGGTATAGAACAAAGTAGCGCCCTTGAACCAGCTCCAGTCGACATCGCGCGTCACCTTCATGCGTATGCCGTCGACCTGACTGATGTGCATGATCGGACGCGGGGCTTCCCAGGGAAAATATTCTTCGCTGCCTTTCTGGAACAAGCCGTAAGACAAGAAATATCTCAGATCGATATCCATTGCGTTTCTGCCCACCGCCTCGAAATGCAGATGCCGTTTGTAAGTCAAATAGTCCCAGCCGCGGCTGATGTAATCCTGCGCGATCTCGAGTCCCCCAACGCTCGCTGCCGTGGTATTGAACACCGCAACAGAGTCGACGTACTGGCCATTCGATTCATGCGCGTAACCCACATCGTAATAATCCTGCTTGCTGTCTGCCATCCCCAGTTGATGGTTCGCGGAATTCGCCGTGTAAAAACGAAAGTACAAACTCGGGTTGAACTGCTTGGTCACGACAGGCGAGGAGTGGCGCACCGAACCGCTGTACTGCCCCATCCGGCCGGTAAAGGAAAAGAACGGCAGCATGTCGAACTTGTGCCCGCCCTGCAGCGCCTTGTAGAACAGCGGGTAGCGCACCGACAGGACAAAGTCCATGAAACAGCCACGGTCATAACTATCCCGCGTGCAACCCAGGCGATTGGGCTGGTCCGAAGACAGCAATGCCACCGGATTCACCTCCTCATGCTGGATCGGTTTGCCGGTCTGTGCAGTTTCCTCGCAGTGGCCGGCCACGGGAAACCAAAATGCAGCCAACAAGACCGCGAAGCTCATGCGACGCATCATGATGTCCCGAATTTACTCATGCTGTTCTCATTTGCCCTGAATCACCTGGATATGCGCACTGCCCAGCATATGGTAGCGGCGTATCTGCCGTTGCAGCGGCCACCAGTCGTATAGAAATATCTGCAACGGGCGCCACATGGCGACCCAGCCGACGATCGTCAGACTCTCGCGCGCTATCGAGTTGCCGGCGAAACCTGATCTGCCGATGACATCCGCTGCAACCAGGCACAGCGAGACAAATATGAGACCGATGACAAGACTCGTGCGGCCCTCCCGCAGAAGACGTTTAAAGGCGCTGCGCGTGCGCCCGGCTTTGTAGTTGAAGTGGTTGTGTATCGCTCCGGTCAGCATCCCGGTGGGATCGCCATCCGGCGGCCACTGTTCAAGATGGATGGTTATATGGAAACGGCTGCCGGCCACATACCCTGACGCCCACGTTTCGATAAAGGCCTCCGCCTCCGGATCAAGGTCCTTGTTCAGGAACGGCGTCGGGTCCATCGAGTTGAATAATTGCCCGATCTCGCGCAAGCGTAAAGCCAGGCGATGGATAGGGACAGTTTTGGCTGATTTGATCATCGGAGATTCGGGCGTAAATTCAAACAAAATATTTCGTGGTCTGACCCCGGTTATTTCCCGGTTATTCGTTATTGCAACAGCTTTATGAATTTTGTTGGTAGTCCTCGAATTCCCAATTCCCAATTAATCTTAACTTGCTAACGATTTCCATCCAGTCATTGCCTACGCAATCCTCGCAGTATTTTGCAATTTCTTGTTTTATTCTCTGCAAGTCATATTCAAATACAATAAGAAAATGATGCCCAAACACAACATCACTCTCTGAGTATTCTGACTTTAGCCATTCCGGCGTGCAAATCTGAATACCGAACGATTCCTCACCATCTGAATCCTCCCGCCCGATCATTGCCTGTACAAAAAAACCAAAGTTATCTGGATCATCTGGCCAAAACGTTTCAAAATTCACATCCGGTGAATGTAATCGCTTTAATTTTGCTCTCATCGTCAATCCGTTATATCTAAATGTGCGTTACTTTTCCATTCACCCTTAGGGACAGCTCGGGCCTCAAAGTTAGCTTGGGTGCCGGTGCTCGAAAAAGGGCTGTCCTTCGCAGTTGGGGGCCGGTATTGGCGTAATGAGTCTGCACTTTTTAGAGTCATACCGTCGCTAGCCACCGCATGTAATAGTGTAATAGGGGGCACCCATTAGCCGACCCGTGTCAAGCGAGTAAGTAATCCCAGCGGCAGCGCAAGCTGCCGGTTTTATTTCTTCAATTCCACTATAACAAGACGAGCCGCGCCCGTTTCTTCAAATTGTGGCTGCGAC
>Ga0307375_10000325_pt1 | contig 63002 bp, 48 predicted proteins | sample TR1MG_FD_202531 | JGI IMG/M metagenome (GOLD analysis project Ga0307375, IMG submission 202531) | Soil microbial communities from Risofladan, Vaasa, Finland - TR-1 | ecosystem: Environmental > Terrestrial > Soil > Coastal area > Acid sulfate soil | place: Finland: Risofladan, Vaasa | collected... | reverse complement strand
AATATTTTGCATTGCAAAAAAATAGGTTAATTTTGCATCGCAATTTAAGAAGGGTGCGGTAGTTCAGTTGGTTAGAATATCGGCCTGTCACGCCGAGGGTCGCGGGTTCGAGTCCCGTCCGCACCGCAAGAACCACAAAAACCCGATGAGCAATCATCGGGTTTTTGTTTTCCTGAACCCGTTGAAAACTTGTTTTCATAAGAGAGAAGGAAAACATAAAACCATTTGCTGCGCAGCAGCAATGGTTTTGTGGTTCTCGCCAAGGTAACTTCAGAATGAAAGGGTCCGATCGATCCCGCGATTAGCGGGATCGATCAATCCCGTCCGCACCGCGCATAAAATCAATAAAGCCTCTGAAAATCAGAGGCTTTTCTTTCTTTAGGAGATTGAGTTGTGTCTGTAATTGTGACAATAGAACATTGATAAATGTTAAATAGAAAATGGGGACATTGTGTTGGTTAGTCCTGCATAGCTTTTTCTTTCTGACCCATATGAAGGTATAACCAACCCAGTTGTGAAACAATTCTTTTTTCGAGGATTAGTCTATTAATTTTATCCCACACATCAGGCACTAATGTTATGGAATAATACCGATGCATAAACGTTCCTCCGAATACAATGAGATAGAGTTTTTACCCAATTACAAATTAACCATACTCAATCAACATGCTAAATCTTGACAGATGGGATTTTTTGCATATAACAGTTTTATTGTTCCAGTCTTAATTCTACCCTTCTGTTTTGAGCCATGTTTTCTTCAGTTGTATTGGGAACTAAGGGTTCATCAAAGGCTTTGCTTTCTGTTATTAATTGCGAAGCCTGCACACCTTGTTCTATTAATTTTTCTTTTATAGAGTTAGCTCTGTCCATACCTATCAGAATATTAGTTCGACGCGAAGCAATATTACATGTATGCCCGGTTATCCGCAATTTCATGTCAGGATTTTCTTTTAAGATAGCAGCTAATTCAATTATTTTTTCTTCCTGGGAATTATCCTTCAGATTAACTGAATCAAGGCTGAATTTTAATTCCATCTTAGTTATTATTGATTGAGCTTGTATATATGGCTTTACATCTTCCACAAAAACAGTAATAGTATCTTTTATTACCTGGTATACTGTATCGGTTTCTTTTACAATTGTTACAATAGGCGGATCAATATGGTGCGAGACTCTTTTAAATCCTCTGCTTTTGAAATAATATGTGACACCTATACTTGCCGAGCTGTAACTCTCATAATTGTTACCTGCGATGCGTCCGTCAAATCGATCGGGTAAAACAGTTATATGTAATTTAGCATTTATATCAAGATTACTGCTGAACTGGTATTTACCCATTACTTCAAAACTTGTAGAAATGGTATTGGATTTTGGCACTCCTTTGTAATCCAATACACGCATGTATCCTATTCCGGCTGAGGGAATAATATCCCAGCGGTTTTGTTCATTATATCCGTATATCAGATTAAATAAGCTTACACGGAAATCAACTTGCATATTACTGTACCGAATAAAGTGGCGGTAACTGCCATCAGGTCGGATTGTTACATAATCACGTACGGGATCATTATTGCCATAAATGCTTCCGGTTTGAGGATCTGCTATATAGATCCCGTCAACGGTGCTGAATCCATTCAGAGAAAAACCATCTAACTGAAGGCGTGCACCCCAGAATGGAGAGAACCATTTTCCAACTGCAAGGGAAAATGAGGGTGTTAGTCGTTCATTAAACTTGAGGTTATTTGCGTCTTTAGAAAATAGAATTTGTGTTCCGACGGCTCCTTCAATAGAAAGGTTATCAAAAAACAAAATTGGCATAAAAATATCCTTTTGTCTGACCGTATCTTGCTCACTGAGTGTTTCTGTGTTATCCTTCCCTGATAAACATAAAAAAGAATTTAAAAACAGGATTGTTATAATAACTGGATATATTTTCATCATTCTATAATAATTTGTTTGTGCTTTATATCTGCTCTAAATCCAATATAACAGGAGAGTCATAAGTTCCATATGTTCCGTCAATTTCAAATGCGACCTGTGTTTTTGCCTGGTACAAGTATGTGAGCCGGCTGCTATAATATCTGAAAACAATATTTCTGTTTTCTGTATCTGAGGCACGGATGGTTATGTAGTATACCCTCTTGGTTCCATCCTCAGATTTAACCAGATTACCAACACCTCTGCATTCATCTCCTATAAAGGCGGCAACTATGTCTGTATCTTCAGAATAGGTATTGATATTACCAGGTATGCTTACAATAGCAGAAAAGCTGTTAGGATATGCTTCAGGAGTTGCTACGACCCATTCAGGTCGCGGATAATTCTTGTACGAATCTTTATCCTTGCTGCATCCAGCAAGAAAAATAAGAAGTACAATAGAAAATGTAAGACTAAATAGCTTCATAGTTTTTGTTTTAATTATTCAACACAGGTGAGAGTACCTGAGGTTCTCACCAACATTCTTTCATAGCTTCATTATTGTTTAACTATCTTACGAATATGAGTAACATCATCTACCGTGAGATATACAAAATATAATCCCGGATGGAGTTCATTACAATTTATCTGAATTGCAGATAATCCTCCAGTTGATGCAGCTACATTTTGATTAATATATGTTCTGCCTGAAACATCAATTATCCTAATCTTAATTTTACTTGAACTTTGCGTCATAAATGAAATTGTCATAATATCTTTTACCGGATTAGGATAAATGAGGAAGTTGTCATTTTCGCTGAACTTAAGCACAAAAGGCTTAGCAAGCATACCAAATACTTTATTTGCATTGAATACAAGAGCCTGAGTTGTTTGTCCTTTGATTTCCCCGTTACGTTCAAGGGCAAATGTTACAGGATCATTTTCCTTTCCCGGGATGGTGATAAAATACCTGTATTCTTTGTTGATATCCCTGATAGTGGATACAGAACTCAATTCATCTCCAATATATGCCAGGATACGATCATTTGCCTTTGGTTCAATATCGCTTATTGCAAGCATATTCATATTAGCAGAATAGTTTTTGTTTATAAACTCCGGGTAGCTTGTCTCCGGAATTGCACCTTTGCTACTCATGGAACCGCTGTTGTCAGGATATTTAAACTGCACATCATTGATGTCGTTTCTATAAATCATATACCCCTTATTTGGTTCGAGAAAAGCAAGACTTCCTACCCACCCGATATTCTTAGCATACATTGCAAAACCTGTTTGTGATTTAATTACATCTTCTGTATTGGCTTCATAACCTGCCAACGCTTCATCCAGTACCAGGCGAACGGCCGGTAAATAGCTAATGTAATTCCACATGTTTGCTTTTACGGTAATTGGGTTTCCTGATGGAGTGACTACTGTTCCCGGCAAGCTAATAGTTTGTCCAACTGACGTAGAGACTTTGTACATCAGAGAATTGTTAAGCTCAAACGGTTTTTCAGCGATCCATTTATTTTGTACTTCAGAATAATTGGCGCTTATGTTATCTGCTTCACTTTTAAAGAAGTTTGTTGAATTCCAGGCCAACCCATCGAGTGTTGTGTTAACACTACTTAAGGCAGCAGATTTAACATTAAATGAAATCCAGTTCCACCCGGTATTCAATTCAATATTTTGATATACGAGGTCTTTCCCGTCAAATACAAGCGGTTCTGAAGGTAATCCAACAACACTGTTATTGACAAAGTTGATTGTTCTTCCTGCATCGGCAAGGTAGATCTTACCTGTGCTTGCATCCCATATTTTAAAGATTATACTTCCCTGTGTGGTCTGATTTGAATAGACACTTAAAAATGCATACCACATATCATTGCGTCTTTCATACTGAACATTTGAAACACCAATACAAGTATTTCCGGCAAAAGCAGCAAATTTATCTTCAGGATCTTTAGAGAAGATATTATTGATACGTAATTTGGCATATACCGACATGCTGTATTTATAATCCTTAGCATTAACTTTCCAATCAGGGGCTTCGCCCTTAACTGTCATGGTCAGATTCAAGCCTTCTACTACATCATCAGAATTGCGCAAATAAATTACATGGTCGTAAGCCCCGATATTTAACGCATCGTTTACAATAAAGGTGACAGATGTTGACGAATTTGGCTGGATAGTACCCGAGGTTATTGAGGCAGTAAGCCATGCCGGCAAATTTTCTATAGAGAAAGTCTGAGCCATGCCACCTATATTATTTATTTTCTCTGTAAAGGACAATGGTTCATCCTCTCCCTTGGAAAGGAATAGTTCAGAATTTTCCCATTTAACCATGTTGCGGTCTATGTATGCTGTCCATGTGATAGGGGAAGCAATGGTATTTCCATTCAAATCCTGAATTTTATCAACAGTAAATGTCACAATTGTTTTCTCTATATCAGCTTTTTCCTGTAAGAGGTTAATAATAAGAGCATCTTTATTTACCACAAAATCAAAATCGAGTGTTTTAACAGGACCCCTGCCCTTTATGGGAGCAATATCATCCGACTCAATTGCCCCTGTTAAAACAGGAGTATTCGCTATTGTCTCCGCATACATATCTTCAGGGGTGAATTGCAGGAATGTTTCACCCTGGAAGGTAATATATTCATCAAATGGATAATATGCCATTAAGCCCATTTCATCACCTTTTAACCTGACATTGTTATTCTTTGAAATAAGGGTCTGGTTTAAATAAAGATTCCAGATACGGAATTCATCTATCGATCCGTTAAAATACTGATCCTGTACTATTGTTCCGGTAGTGAAATCCTTATAGTTACGAGCACCCACATAGAGAGATGGTGAGGCTAATCCGCCTAAATTTGCTGACTCGAAATAATTTTTCAATTCCCCATCAATCAATATTTGCGCGTTTCCTCTTCTGTTAACGGTAAATGCCAGGTGATGCCAGTCGTTATCGAGAAAATCATCAATAACGGTGCTCTCAAAGCCGTTATTCTTAACTGTCAGCTCACCATTTTCATTAAAGCCAATCCAGATCAAATCGCGCGAACCGGTACCGGTTCCGCTAAAATTATAATCTTTTCCATCACCACGACCGTTTGAAAGTAAGGTAGTATTGCTTTGGGGATTGCCTTTAAACCAAAGTTCAATTGAATATTCCATATCGGGTTTAATAACTACGGCACCCGTTTCAAGTCTGATTGAAGAATTGTTGCCGCTTAATGTCACCGCTTTTCCTCTCGGATCTAAATACCATAAAGCTCCCTGTATAATACCGTTGGCTCCATTGGCCCTGTCAATAGCCAGAGTTCCTTTTGATTCTGTCATTTGCCAATAGCCTAATAAACCCAATTCACCACCTGAAAGCATACTGAGACTGTTAATTTGCAGATTGGATTCAGTGACTACTTTATTCCAGACACGTGCTTCATGCATCTGGCCGGCCAGGTAACCATCGCTTAATCTTAAATTCCGTCCAAACTCCATATTTCCTACACCTGTATATGGAATGGCTACGGGTTCGTTTTCAGCCACTGCTTTAAAGTTATGGAAAAGATTTACCATGTTTTTTTGAGCATCGTAAACCACTGCTAAATGTTCCCAGTTGCTGATATCTGTAAATACACCAGTACCAGTGATGGTTTGTGTTCCAATAAGAACTTCGAGCTGGTTACTTTCATTGAATCCAAATTCAAAGTCATTATTAATATTACCATGGCAGAATAAGGTGGCTTTGCCTGTCTTCTCACGTTTTATCCAGGCTTCGAAGGTCAGGGATTTTCCACTCATATTTTTTTCCGCTTCGGTGTAAACATAATCGTTCACTCCATCGAAATATAATGATGCGGAATGGTCACCCTGTGATCCATTTATAACACCGATAACCTGGAAGTTCGACTTGCTTAATAAACCATCTGCGATGTCTTCATTAAAATTCAGCTGGATTTCATCCTTAATGGTTAATATTCCATTTGCAGGTAAAGCTGATCCGAATAACCGGGGACGAACCACATCTTTTATTCCACTCGCAATGTCGGTATAACTGATAATGTCTTCAGCTCCAATTTTACAAATACTTTTAGCCCTGATATCATAATATTGATTATCGAGTTTATATGTTTTAAAATCATAACTTATTCCGCCACCTGCAAGTATTTCTTTATTGGCAGGCTGCAATGGGGATGCTTTGTATGAAGCCGAATCAATAAAATAGGAACGGATAGGTGTCCATGCCGATTCTGAAGCTGATGATGGTTTGAATTCCAGCACAATGCTATTCAAGAAACTTTGATTTACATCATAAGCCTTTACTGAAATATTCATTATCTGGTTCTCCTCCGTCTCACCGGTGTTCGTATTAATGACCCATTTATCCAATGGAAATTCAAGGGAAATATCAGAACATGATGGCACATAACTAACTGAAACATTAACTAAATCTTCAATATTGTCATCGCATTGTGATTTAAGTAGAAGTTTCAGATTATTGAACTCCATAGCGTTAGCCCCTTTGCCAATTTCAAGGGTTTTAAAAAGAGGTTCGCCGTAACGAACAAGAAGCGTACGACCGTCGCCGAGAGGTGCTCCATCGAGATAGAAAGAAGCTCCAGAAGGATTAGAAGCTTCATCTATTTTAAGTGTGAATGTAGCATCGTCACCACTCTCCGATTCATTGGTTAATTGTAACTGGAATTTTCCTTTTTTGTTAGAAGGAATGTTGCTTAACTGCGTACTTCCTATCACCGCTATTTTAGGAACCTCCATTTGCATAGAAGGCTGGTCGATGACAGTACCGGGCTTATAGTATTGTGAAGTATAAGCTCCCTCGTAAGGACAAGCCGAAGCTCCTCCTTTAAGTTTGAATACATAGCTTCCATCTTTGGCGGTGCATACATCTTCACTTAAATAGCCCTCGTCGTTGGATAGTGTAAAACCTGTGGTATAACTGTTGGTAGAGGAAGTCGTCACACTGGCTCCTAAACTAACAGAAAGAGAGGTATTTAATTTCAATGCCATACCAATACCCATAACTTCACCGCCTATTTCAGTACCAACACCAGCGCCAATAACAAAAGTAAAATCACCTGATGAAGAGAATGCTTTGTCGGTTTGTTTACTTAAAGAGATTGAAGAACCCGAGCTGAATGAATAGTTTTTATCCAATACAGCGTCAATCTTTGCTTTTTCATTATCAGCCAAACGAGCTTTCCATGTCTCAATTGATTGATTCAGATAGAGAATTGTATCATGCTGCGCTATACTTGCGGCAGGGAAATATATAGTGTAACTCGGGCCATCATAGTAGTGATTATTATCTGATGCATTTGCGCCCCAGTAACTGTCTATATTTGGAATGCCATATCCGTCATCTCCCTTCGTTATTTTTGATACATATACCTCTTCTCCCGTGAAGTCAGCTTTTGCTTGTGCTTCAGCGACACTTAGGCCATTTCCTGCTTCTATTATATTATCCCTTATGGTACCCAGGTTTGGAATTAGAACATTTTCAATATGTGTTAAAGGGTATATGAACATGGTTCCAAAACTTTTATCCCCGGAAATAGATTTTTGAGAAACCAATACATAATCTTCATCTCCGGCTAAATCATAACCCCACAACATAATATCATCAGCAGAGACATTACGTTTTTTTACAAAGGTTACATTATTGCAGGCCCCATAGGTAAGGTTTGTAGAATTCCCCACAAATAAATCTCCATCATGCCCAACATAATTTTCATTATCGCTGGTACTAAAATTTGAAAGCAGAGTGATAGTACTCTCGGTTGTTCCGGAAAGAGATGAAGAAGTGCTTGTAGTAACTGATAGTGACAAATCGGCCTTGGTTTCAATTTCAGTTATTATGCCAGCACCAAAACCTGCCCAGGTAACAACCCTGGCCCCTAATGAAGCTGTTGTTTCAGCTTCAAAATTTTGTTCTATTGCTGTTGATAGTGTTGAACTAACACCTATTACAGAACCTTTTTCAACAAAAGTTGAGCTTCCCGAACCATGAGGATCTCGAATTATCATAATTACATCATCCGGACCACTGGTGATAAAATTGGTTCCCGTCGATTTTGATCCTAACAAAAATGCACCGGGTTTGGCAATATTGGCAATAAACGGGTTGTTGGTATTCCAGACATAAGTGCCATTATTAACCTTTGCCGACAGATCAATTGTTTTAATTCCTGAAGTAAGATCCGGTAAACCTGCAAAAAATGTATAATCCGCCTGTCCTAATGAATCAATCTGCAAAGAATGAGTGAGCATCTCACTATCCATGGTATTGTTTATTTCCACAGTACCATCCTGTGATGGAACTTCATCTTTAACTCCATCAACTGCATTGTTGTATTTATATGATTCGAATACTGATATTCTGAATTTATATTTCTGTCCCTGGACAAAAACAGGACGATCATTAAACAGGTATGATTTCGAATTACTATCATACAATAAAACAGTATCATTGACTCCGGTAAATGTAGGAATGGAAGCTATAGTATCGCCAAAGAAACTTAAAGCCTTAGTACCCTGAAGTTGCACAACTTTTATGGTTGGGCTTTCACGATGAATTATATCCACGAGCGCATTATATTTTACAGTATCAGAAAGAGTAGCTAATATCTTATTTCCGGAAACAGCATCTGTAATCGAGTCTTGCCAGCTTATAATATTTTGCTGAGGTATTAACATTGAAGTAAGATCCAGAGGAATGTTCTGACTGATAAGACTTCCGTATCCATTTACCGATGCAGCTGTAACATTGAAGTTTACAGGTATCAGGTTAACAGCAAATTCTCCGGTCACACTATTTGGATAAACGGTTACGTAGCGGTTATTAAAATCAACCAGGTTTGTCCTGGGATCATCGTTGTCATCTTGTTTTGGTTTATACTGTACAACTACAACAGAGCTGGAAGTGGTCTTGGTCAGATCATATTTATTCCCTGCTAGACTTATGGTTACAGCAGCATTATCACCCAGGTTGTTAGTAGATTGCGAAAATCCTACCGGTAATGCTTCTTGCACAGCTCCGCCGGCTAAACGTCCGATTACGCGTACTTTTGTGGAATCTTCGAGTGATGCTGTTCCGGCAGACTGGTAATTTCTATCAGCTCCGGTCGGTGTGGTAATATAGCCGTTACCCACAAAGTGGTGATTTGCCATATAGGCCTGTACGGAATGCTTACCAATAGGTACATTAAGGGTTACTTCACCATTATCATCAGTCATGGCCGGTTTGCCATCACTAAGAACAACTACCGAGCCATCTACCTTGAATCCAACACCTTTTACCGGATAAGTGCTGTTCTCAAACTTAACATCTACTCTTATGGGGAAAGAAGAGTTATCGGTGAAATCTAGTACATAAGATGAATTTATGGCGTTGATTATACGGTTAACTCCTGTCGGATCAAAAGAATGAATACCATAACGGGGACGAAATGTATAAATACTACCATCACCCTGGTATGGTATACCCGAGATCATATAATTTCCCTGGTCATCAGTTACACCTTTCAGCCTCAGCTGTTCTGAAGTAGGGATCTCAGTAAAGCTTCTGACTGCATTATGAACCTTGCCATGATGTTCGTTGTGTATCGAATTCTTGTAAGAGATATCGTAAAATTCATTAACCACAGGTTCGTCAAAACGCCAGTAAGCAGCCAGTGATTTTTCGTTTCCGGCCAATAATCGGGTATAGTCACGGATAATTTCTGTTTTACTCAGTGCTCTGTTCCATAACCGCACTTCATCTATATACCCGCTAAAATAATTTCCCCCTTCATTTCGTCCTATGAAAATACTGTCTGTATTAACTACTGCCGTATTAGCCGGAACGTCTATCGAAGCAAGTAATGAATCGTTTGCATACAGTAATAGCTTGCCTGATGCACGCACGCCAGTTATATGGGTAAAATCAGTAGTTGTAAATCCCTGGAAACTGAATGTTACCCGGTTCACTGCGTCGGTAAAGAATAATGCACCAACAGCATCAAATCCTAATTCATACTTTCCGGGTTTATTAAAAATTGTTTTGTTACTCAGGTCTGATACATCTGAACGAATCCATGCCTGCACTGTAAATGCTGTGTCAGCAAATGAATTTTGAGGATCTGTAGCTTTTAAATAAGCATCACTCCCGTTAAAATAGAACGAGCTTCCCTGTGAATTTATGTCATCCGAACTTGCCAAGACATCTACGTTTTGCACTACCTGGCCACCGCTGTAAGTTATACGTCCGTAAACGGTTCCTGTCGGGGTCCGAAAGCCTATTCCTGTTATATCATTTGATTGCGAATTATTTCCTGCACAAGATAGCATTCCACGAACGGTATATTCGTAAACGACACCGGGATCACCTGTTTGATCCTCAACTTCATAGTCTCTTGAGGCTCCTGATGATGTTGATGTTTTTGCATCAAGAGATATTATCTGCCTGGGAGCATCTGTACTGCCATATATCTTACGCAGAATTACAAACTCGTCAAGCAACCCGATGCACGCCCATGAAATACTTGTTTTAGAGGGATAATAACCTTTATCCACCTTTAAATTACTTAAGGCATTACTGATATCAAGGCTGTAATAGACATAGGAGCTCAAATCGCTTGAATTTCGGATATCCTGCTCATTAATGGCAATAATCCTGTAGGCATACATAATACAACTTGATGCATCAAAATCAGTATATGTTTGCTGAGAGCTTGGTATTTCAGCTAAAACTATTTCTCCTCCCTGTCCTTTTTCTTTTCGCATAATTATGAACTGATTTACATTGCCACAGGTGTAGTTCCAGTCAAGTTTTATGCCCGTTGCCAACTCGGAAAGTACAGGAACATCTGGTTTGGTTGGTGTAAAATCGGCTTTAACAGTCTTTGTGGCGCTATATACCTTACCCCATCTTCTGACTCTGTAATAATAAGTTTTTCCTGCTGTTAAATCCTGGTTGTCTGTATAACTGGACGCTGTTCCAACATTTATTGATATTAAAGTGGCCCCGCTGAAGCTGCTGTTCTCGCATCTTTCAACTATGCTGCCCGAAGCACTCCCTTCAAAGTTTATCTGAATGGCACCATCGCAGGGTATTACTGCGTGAGTACCCATTACCGGGGCAATACTCTGAGTAACTACTACAGATCTTTGAAAATCATGATTGATGGTTCTGCCTTCGATATCTAAAGAAGTAGAAACTTTCAGAGTAAAAGTTTCATTATTAGAAGGATTCGTAACAGGGACATAAAAGAAACCAGTTGTTGCACCTGTACTTGCTTTTCGAACGACTTCCACATTACTGCCGTTATAACAAATAATAGTATAGCTTGCACCTTCGTTTGCACCAGCAGTATTAGAAATGGTATAGTTAATTTTTATGTAGTCAGGATCATCTGCTGACGCAGTATAATCTATCGTAGGTGTTATATAAAAATAATCGGGTATGTTAGCATATCTTAGGAAATAGCTATTATTCCAGTCATAACAATTGTCATTAGCATCTGCATCATTATCAAATATGTAATAAAGACGTTTTCCGTTAAAAGAGACGGGAACGTTACGCCATTTTATTCTTTTCCAGGTTGCATTAGCGGGACTATGCCCGGGATTATTTCCCGGCACTGTATAACTTAATATTTCGGCAATATCATAACCATGATATGCTGTGGTACCGCAACCCCAATAATATATTTTATTCGCATCCGGCACTGGAGGAGAATTGTTGGTTGCAGTGGCAGTACCCTCATATAAAAGAAACTGATCTACCTGCCAGTGAGAGTTTCTATCGGAATAGAAATAATCTTGCTGAAAGTCGATAGTTATACTCTTTTCACGGGAATTTATGGTTGATGTTGCCAAAGTATAATCACCACAATAAGTATTTACCGAGATAGAAATGAAGAGAGCGGAAAATGTGATTTTTAATATCTCTTTCAGAAATGAGGATTTCCCTTTATTAAATTGCCTGTACAGACTTATAATATCTGTTTCTAAAATGCTTCCCTGAAATAGTTTTTTCATGATATAAGTCTTGAGTAAGTATATTCTAATTTCCGATACACCTTTTTCCTCATTAATCCCTAATAATTGTAGTACACAATTTACTCATTATTAGTTAATTTACCAAAAGATAAAATGGTAAGTAATGTGAATTCTATCTGATTATAAAGACATAAACCAAATGATTGATCGAATACTTCTAAATTCAGAGTATGTTTTTTAGCTAAATTGCAATCGGCTATCAATTCGGAAATTATATTAACAATAAATCCGTCCGCACCGCAAGAACCACAAAACCCGATGAGCAATCATCGGGTTTTTGTTTTCCAGAAACCATTGAAAACTTGTTTCCATAAGATGAATGGAAAACAATAAACCATTTGCTGAGCAGCAGCAATGGTTTTGTGGTTCTCGCCCCGGTAACTTCAGGATAAAATGGTCCGATGAAGTCAATCCCGTTCTATAATACCTGCTGAATATTTCCTGCCACCTCTGCAATCTGGCTCCTCGCTAAAATAGCCTCCCGGGCTATTTATTAACGCTCGGCCCCCTCAGGATGAAAGGTTACGGCAGCAGTTATTAAATTTTAATCATCTCTATAACAGGAATTTAAAGATTAGTTTTCTGCTTATAATGGCTTTCTTTAAATCATTTGTTATTATAGAATTCCTTAATAAAGGCAGGCCCGAATACTGGAAATTAATTATATGGACCATTTCAAACGGTCAGGATTATTTGTCGAGGCAATCACCTATGCTTTTTACGGCTACCATTTCAGAACCATTTACGGATTGAAAAACTAAATACTAATAAAATTACCGTAATCGGTGAATGATATAGATTAAATCCTCAAATGAATAACACTTCAGTACATCAGAACAGTTAAAGCCTGGCAGATAAGATTTCTCTATGTATTTCTTACTTTTTTAGGTCTACCGGCACTATTCCTGCCATCTCTCCTATAATGTTTACCAGTTCCGCTCCTGCCGGCACAACAATTTTAGCATTATTCCGGAGGGATGCTTCAAGAGCCTCCAGCTTTCTCAGTAATTGGGCATTCCCTATAAAATACTTATCGGCCGCTTCATTTACCAGTTTAATAGCTTCAGCTTCGCCTTCAGCGTGCAATATTTTAGCCTGTTTATAACCTTCTGCTTCTTTTATCTTTCCCCTCTTTATCCCATCGGCAACTGTTTCGGCAGCAGTAGCCGAATCTATGGCTGCAATCTTTTCATTTTCAGCCTTTACTACTTTATTCATGGTTTCCTGAACATCCGAAGGGGGGTCAATTTGTTTTAATTCGGTACGGATAATTTCTATCCCCCAACCTTTAGTTTCTTTATCAAGGGTTGCAAGAAGCTCTGTGTTAATTTTTCCCCGTTCGCTGTTGGCAGATTTTAAAGTAAGCGTGCCGATTATATTACGAAGTGTTGTACGGGCAAGTTGAACAATCTGCCAATTATAGTTATTAACATCATAAGTTGATCCTTTTACGCTCGATTCATCTGATTTTACCCTGAAATAAACTTGCGCATCGACACTGGCATTAAGATTATCGTTAGTGATTATTTCCTGTGGCTGGGCATCTACCATCTGTTCGGTTACATTTATCACAAACATTCTATCTATGATTGGAATAATCCAGTGAAATCCGGGATTGGCAAAATTATGGTATTTTCCAAGCCTCTCGATTAAACCTCGTTCAGTTGGCCGTACAATTCTGACTCCTGCGAAAAATATCAATACAACAGGAATTAATAAATACAAATAGTCCATTTCAATTTCCTTTCTTTTAATTAATAAATATTATTTTGATTTCCCATGAGATTACCCTGGTATGTGCTCTTGTAATGATGCTGATAATGATATTTCATCAATGTCAATTTATTGTTCAATGTAACCGCTTGCCGGGGAGCTTTAGAAGCAAAATAGCCTCCGCAGGCTGTTAAGCTTTTACTGGGTTGTTATCCAATTCCCAGGTACTTTCCAACGCTTTTTGCACGACTCTTTTATAAAACATATTCTTTTTATTTGAGATTTAACGAGTTCTATCATGTTATTAAGGAAACAATGTTAAAGCATTATATCTCCCCCAATAGCAGAGGGTTTCTGCCTGCTATTTTAAAAAATAAAATCAGTAAAAAAGTAGGAAAATATTGTGTGTGAAATGTTACACAATTTGTATAAAATGTTACATAATTCACACATTATCATTTATTGCGAGGGAAACAGGGCATTCAGGTATTCTTTCCTCCTTTCAAAATGAAGGAATCCATACAATAATTACTCATTCGTTTCATAGAGACGAAGTCTGTTTTGGAGCACGGTAATTTCATCCTGTAAAGAGATTATTCGCTGCAATAAATAACTGATGGTCTCAATACCTTCCAGATTAATGTCCAACTCATAATAAAAGCGTATATACTTTTCTAATTGCTGACACTGTTCAGAATCAATAAACTCTGTTTCTTTGATTGTAGAAATTTCTATCAATCCGTTTTGTTGTAATGAACTGATAAATGAAACCTCTACATTATGCCGGGCACAGAATTCATCAACCTTTATTAAATATTCTTTTTGCATTGTTTACGATTTAGATAGTTCAGCAAATAGCTTTCTTTGTTTCTCGGTTAAATTTGTCGGAATTTTAACGACATAGGTCACATATAAATCTCCAAATTGTCCTTCATTTTTATAAACAGGAAAACCTTTCCCTTTTAATTTTATCCTGGCTCCATTTTGTGTTTCAGGCTTAACTTTCAGTTTTACTTTTCCGTTTAAAGTGTCGATAGTAAGTTCTCCTCCCAGAACAGCTGTGTATAAATCCAAACCTGCCGTAGTATATAGATTATTTCCTAAACGCTTAATTACAGTATGATTGGCTATTGAAAATGTAATATATAAATCACCGTTCGGCCCGCCATTTATTCCCTGTCCGCCATGTCCTGTAATCTTAATTGTCTGACCGTTTTCAATTCCTGCAGGAATAGAAATTCTTATATTTTTCCCGTTAACTGTTAAAGTTTGTTTATGGGTTTTGAATGCATCAGTCAGGTCGAGATGTAATTCAGCATTGTAATCTTCTCCTCTGAATTTAACCTGTCTGTTTCTTCCGGTGCCAGAGGATCCCCCAAACATAGTTTCGAAAAAATCAGAAAAATCCCCTTCGAATTGCGCCCCTGAAAATCGTTGTCCCCGAAAATCTGATGATTGCCCTTGTTGCTGTTTCGCTTTTTCAAATTGTTCGGCATGTTGCCAATCCTTTCCGTACTGGTCATATTTTTTACGTTTTTCAGGATCGCTCAAAACTTCATTTGCTTCATTTATCTGCTGAAAATTTATTTTGGCATCATTATCATTCGGGTTTAAATCAGGATGATATTTCCTTGCCAATTTCCTATAAGCATTCTTTATGTCTTTAGAAGTTGCAGTTTTATCTATCCCCAATATTTTATAATAGTCTATGAAAATCATCTATTTATTGTATTGTTCCGTCTTTGCCGGCTGCATCTCTTCCTTCGAGTATTACAAGTAATTTAAGGTCGGAGGAAATAATCTCCTTTTGCAACTTAACCAACTCAATGTAAAGCTTGTGCAAAACTTCCTTTTTCTTCTCTTTTGTCATGATCCTGATTTTACAATTTTTAATGTTATTAAGAGGAATAAATATTCTTCTATATCTTACTAACCTTCAACATATTAGTTCTTCCATGAAGACTAAGGGGAGTGCTGCCAACATGAATCACAATGTCGCCTTCTTTCAATAGTTTTTTATACTTAAGCATTTCTATTGATTCATGAATTGCCATGTCTAAATCTTTGTATGTAGTTAAATAAAATGGTTGCACTCCCCATATCATTGAAATTTTATGCAAAAGATTTTCATTATTGGTAAAAGCATAGATAATGGATTTGGGCCTATGGCTGGATATCTTTAATGCAGTATACCCTGAATGTGTAAATGCAATTATCGCTTTTGCTCCAACTTCTTGTGCTAATTGCGATGCATTAAAGCAAATGGAGTCGGCAAGAAATGCACGTGCTCCTTCCATAGGTGCATGCTGTTTATAAATAGGGTTTCCCACATTTTCAGTATAATTAATAATCCGCTGCATACTATTTATAGTCTCAACAGGATATTTACCAACAGAAGTTTCTCCGCTAAGCATTAAAGCATCTGCCCCATCGAGTACAGCATTAGCCACATCATTGGCTTCAGCTCTGGTGGGCCTGAAATTTATCATCATGCTTTCCATCATCTGTGTAGCAACAATCACTGGTTTTGACCTCACAATACATTTTTCGATAATTAATTTTTGTATTACAGGAACCTGATCAAAAGGAACTTCAACACCCAGGTCACCACGAGCAACCATAATACCATCGGCTAAGTCGATAATCTGATCTATTTCCATAAGAGCTTCAGGTTTTTCAATTTTCGCAATTACACCGGCATGACCTTTTCTCTTCTTTATCAGATTTTTTAGTTCAAGAATATCGGAAGCTTTCCGTACAAACGATAATGCGATCCAGTCAACATCATGGTCCAGTGCAAAAACAGCATTCGAAATATCTTCATCAGAAAGACACGGAAGTGAAACTTTGGTATCAGGCAGGTTTACCCCTTTGTTTGAAGAAAGCGGCCCACCATATATAACTTTTGCTTTAACGATATCATTTTTATTGGTTTCTATAACTTCCAGTTTTAATTTTCCATCATCAATAAGTATTACTTCACCGGAATTAACATCCATGGGAAATTCCTGATAGCTCATATAAAGATGATCTTTGGTGCCAGAACATTTTTCAGTAACAAAAGATATGATATCACCTTTTTCAAGATTGAGAAGGTTGTTTTCAATTATCCCCACCCTGAGCTTTGGCCCTTGCAAATCTGCCAGAATTGAAACATTGGTTCCTAATTCCAGGTTTAATTGTTTAATAATGTTCATCAGCTTCAGATGTTCATCCTTTGTAGAATGAGAAAAATTTAACCTGAATACATCAACACCCTCATTAATCATTTGAAGAATAATGCCTTTTCTGTTTGATGCAGGACCTAATGTTACTATCACCTTTGTTTGTGAATGCATTTGCCTCATAGTTGCCTCTTATATTTATTTCAAATTTTAAAAGAACTGAAACCAGGTAAATAATTCAATAATTAAGAAGGACTATAAATCAATGGTTTTAAGGACTCCATAATTGTTTTTTATTGTCTGCCAGACATCAGCTGCTTTCTCATTTGCGGAACTTTAATATTCAATTTTTCATTTTTAGTGATGATCCCATATACCTTAACTAAACAGCAATTACTTTAACAAGTGGATCTAAGAGTTTTATGGTGTTTTGGAAAATTTTACTTTGCATTAATGCTCCAGCTCATATTCAGATTTGACCAATTTGGGATCCGGATAACCTCAGGGCAATTTTTGAATAGGTCCTTTCCGTCTTTATGATTCCTTTTAAGCAGAAAGATTATTAGAGCAATGGACGCTAAAATAAATAATATCATGATAAACTAATGCTGTTTCAAAAATTCATTTCTTACTTAGAAATCCAAAATGATCATTTCTTCAACTTTGTAGGTATAATTAAAAGCGGTATAGAGCTATGCAGTAAAACTCCTTTGGTTACACTTCCCATGATTATCCTTGATGAGACTTTACGGCTATGAGAACCCATGACTATAAGGTCCGCATGTAAAGACTTTGCGGCTGCTAAAACAGATTCGGCAGCTTTACCTTCCTTTATAAGGATCTTAATGGTTTTATCACCAAGAAGCTCTTTTGATTTCTCAAGAAATTTATGAGCTACGTTTTTCAGTTCATCAACACTATCCAATTTCATCGGAACGGATTCCTCACTCCCTGCAAATCCAATAATCGTCACATGTTTTGAGGAAGAATAATATTCAGGATCTGAAATTACATGCAACAATATAACCTCAGCATTCATTGCTTTTGCCAATAAAAAACCTTCCTCTGCCACTTTTTGTGCGGATAGATCATAATCAAGCGCAATTAATACTTTTTTCATGCTACTTATTTTATTTTTTTCTTCGTTTTATTAAAGAACTACGGTACTATTTTTTATCGCATCCTTTTTACGCTGTCAACCAGATATTCCGAATCGCCTCGCCATAACAATGCCCCGTTCTTTTGCAAATAATGTACTATTACCATTCGCCCCTGTATGGTATCAAGCTGGGCTGCAAGATCCTGGCTGGTAACCGAGAAAAAGAATTTTTCGGATGCAAGAGCAACACTGGGATTACTAGTTACACTGCTTAGTATCATTTCGCCTTCATAGGTTTTAAAAAGATTGCCTTTGTGAGAGAATTTATGCAATAACCCGGTACGATAGCCATCACTGTAGGTATGGTAATATTTGTAATAAATAAAACTCCCGGTTATAATTACGATCAGGATAAGTAATAAATTAAGTACTTTTCTGATCTTCCGTTTCAATACAGACCATTTTGAAACTTCAGTTGAATTTGAATTTGTTTCCATAATTCATTCTTTAAAATGGGATTATTACTTAATTCTTGCAGTCAATTACCATTTCCTCCTGCCAGCGAACAAACCCAGCAGGAAACCAATAACTAAACTAATCAGAATCGATGCCCAATTTAAATGGGAAATACCCACTGATCCGTTTCCATGCATCATCCCTCCTAGCCGCGGTCCCCCGCCAAGTAACAGAAAAGCCCCTAGTATAACTACAATCGCAATAATAGAGATTGCTGTTTTGTTAGTTCCAAATAACCTTTTCTCACTCATAATTTTCTCATTATCTTATTAATTTCGTCTGAATGATGTCAGCTCACTATATTGAACTTAACTCTTATAGATATTAGTTATTTTTTTAAAATCCATCCATGACTTGTTATTGCTTGTACTTTTTTGCAAGCTCGCGGGCCTGACCGACCCAGTTATCCTGCTCAATACGACCCGGAATAATTTCAAGAACCTCTGTAATAGTTTCAATGTCTTTATGGGTAAGCTTACTTATTTGATTAAAAGTATAAATGCCAAGAAGGTTCAGGCGTTCCTCTACCCATTGACCAAGACCGTCAATCAGCGTTAAATTGTTAGCCTCGTGTTTATGAGCAATCCCTAACCTGTCGAGATAAATTCTATCCTGCCTGTCTATGATGCGTTTAAGGAGTTCTGACTTATTACCTGCGATCCTGACGAGTTCTTTTGCCTGAAGAATCCATTCATCTCTTTCAATTCTTCCCGGAAAGTATTCAATTGCCTCGGTAACAGCAGCAACATCTTCACTGTTAAAATTACTTATCTGTCTAAAAGTATAGATATCCAGCACATTGAGTTTTTCCTTTATCCATCCGCCGATACCGCTAATTTTGGTTAAATCATCAGCTTCTTCTTTATGGGCAATTCCTATTCTATTATATTGAATATTCGACTTCCTTTCAGTGATCCGATGGAAAAGCTCATCCCTTTTATCCTCACTGTTTACAAGTTCCCTGGCTTGTGCAACCCACTCGTCCCTTTCAATCCTGCCTGAAAAGTATATAATAGCTTCATTAATCGCGGCAATATCCTGTTCAGTGAATTTACTGATCTGTCTGAAAGTATAAATATCTAATACATTCAGACTTGCCTCAATAACATGGCTTATACCGCTTATCTTTTTCAGGTCGTCTTTCTCTGCTTCTGTGGCTGTTCCAAAACTTTCATAATTAAGTAAATACTTGCGTTGTGCAATATGAACCAGAACTTTGGCATCCATTGTAAGTTGTTCGATTTCAATCTCCTTCTCATCAAGACTTTTTTTCAGATTAAATATATCCGCATCAAGGTTGACAATACGGTTATTCAATTCATGCCTGTCCGATTCTATAACTTTAATTCTCTTTTCATAAATCGACCTATAATAAAGCCAGGCTGTTACATAACCGATGATTGCGGCAACCAGTAATAATGAAAGTATTTCAATGGTTGCTCCGCTTTTTGTTTGCGCTAAAAGAATTAATAAAGTATTCATGATTTTATTTTATTATAGTTATTACTGTTCTCCTGTTATTTGCTCTTCCTGCAACTGTACTATTATTATCTGCAGTTTCTTTCTCTCCCTTAGATTCTATAATGATCTTGTTTGAAGGCATGCCCTTGCTTTCAAAATAATGCTGCACACTTTTAGCCCGCCTGTACCCCAGAGCCTCATTATATTCATCGGTTCCTATCGCATCAGTATGGCCTGTAATACTAAGTCTAAACTGCGAGTTTTGATTCAAAAACGCATTTGATTCATCAAAGTATTTGTCAGTCTTTTCATCAGAGTTGAATACAGATTTGTCAAATGCAAAGTATATTACAAGATCTTCAGGAATTACTTCCTTTTCCTGCACAACAGATTTGGCCAGGGTGTCAACTGCAATGACATCTTTTTGGTTGAGTGTATCAATTTGCATAGTTACCGGTTCATTACATAATCCTTTTATCTTACACACATAGATATGGACCGATAGAGCTGACCAGCCAAATAATGCAAGAAATCCAATTATTAAAATTCTCATTTTTTCTATCTTTTATTTTTCAGAACTTTATCTTAACATATTTTCAATCAACTGGAGCCTTGAACAAAAAACAAGCTTTTGAAGCCAGTAGTCACCAGAAAAGGCAACATCAATCAGATACGCAAGTGCTGTAAACTGCCAAGGACGCCAAATACACTAAGCAGCCAAACGACAACAACGATCACAATAACTGCATTCATAATATTTTTAATGGTGCGCTGCATCGGAATATAGTTATTCACAAACCATAGAAGAACTCCGGTAACAACAAGGACCAGAACAATAGTTAGAAGTGGCATGATAATAATAGATTAATTAATTTATGAATATTACACATCAAAGTTGACACACATTATGTCAGGAAGTATTACACAACTTCTGCAATAACTTACATGATTCACACATTAGCTTATGTTATTGGTAGGCATACATTGCCAGTGGCGTTTCATTCCTTATAAATATCCATTAATCTAATTCTTAACTAATTCCATAGTACCTGTTGCGTCAATTTCAACAGGAATCGCTTTAAATTCTTTTATATTGTTCACTTTAACATTACATTTCAGATTGAGATCGTATTTTAATATATCATTATCTGTTACAATAAGCCAGGCTGTTTTAAAAGGGCTGTTGTATTCAATAATAATCGGGATATCGACTATCTGACTGGAACCTGGTTTAATATCAATCGGCAGTGTAACAATCCCTTTCGAAAAAAGAGTATTTATTATTTGTAAATTGTAGCTGATTTCATATAGCTGCAAATCAATATTCTTCCCATTAGATATGATTTCAATTTTCAATACAGCTTCTGAAGTTTTATCCTTCATGTTATATTTCTTATGCTCTAATTTTAGAATTGTTATTTTTGGAGGAATTGGAGATGCTATTCTGATTTTTCTGTTAATATTGACCTTTTCTCTTCCTATCAGGGTATTATATACAATGTTGAAATTTATCTCCATGTCAGTTGAATCCTGTCCCTGCAAATCGTCTATTGTCTTTATAACTTCCGTAAGTGATATATTAACAGGAAGTTCAATCGTATCTGTTTCAAACCATTTCTGGTCAATCTGAACGGGAACAGTTTCTTCAACCATTTTGTAACCATTCAGTATAACTTCAAAATTGAGGGTGTCGATTACCATTTTATAAGGCATTTTATTCTGGACAAAAACATATAGTCTCAACAATGCCGAATCTTTCTTCAGATCTATATGAATAAAGCTTATCTCATTTATACCGGGAAAGATCAGGTTGATTGCTTTTCTAGGATTAAAAATATAATAACAGATAATTGAAACAATCACCATCCCCAGAATAATCAGAAGTATTCTACCTTTTTTAAATTTTATCTTCATTAGAGCGTAACAGGTTTTTAATTAAGCTTTTTATTTCTTAGCCTGAGTTTAAATATAAGCATAGGAGACATGGTGCCGAAGTACCTTTATCCTGTGTAAGAAGTACACCCGAAATACTTTCCACGCTATTTTTTCAAAGTCTTTTCCCCTGGATAACTCTCAGAAGAACAGCAATAACTGCTATTACAAGAAGAACATGGATAATACCTCCGGCATGAAATCCGACTAATCCGATCAGCCATGCTATAATTAAAATTACTGCGATAGCATAAAGTAAATTTCCCATGATTTAAAGGTTTTAATTAATATTTAAAAAATATACCTATTGCCTGATGAAACAATCTGCCATCTCTACTTTTTATTGCCAATAAGAAGAATGATACCACCTGCAATCATAATGCCGACTCCAAGGTATGGAGACCAGTTTACATGGTGAGGCATTGAGGCGGTGATCTTAAGAGAACCTACATCAACAACTTTTTCTCTTGTAAAGTATTTAATCCTGTAATAATTGTGAATAACAATCCTACAACGATAAGTGCAATACCTGCTTTTTTCATTTTTATTGCTTTAGATTACCAACTTATTTAATTATACTTTAGACACTTACAAAGATGAGTGCAATTTTGCCGGAAAGTATTACAAAACTTTAAGAAAGAGTTATATCATTCACACATTCTAATATGCAACATGCCTCAAATTCCTGATTTTCTTAAAGTGAGACGGGGAGAAACCTGTAACTTCCCTGAACTGACCAGATAATTGTGCTACACTATCGTAGTTTAACTGATAGGCAATTTGAGTAAGATTAAGCTTAGAATAAACAAGCAATTCTTTTGCTCTTTCAATTTTATGGGCACAAAAAAACTTTTCAATTGTAGTATTTTGTATGTCCAGGAAAAGGTTATCAAGCCAGGTGTAGTTATGGTGAAGCTTTTTACTTAGATATCCATGGAAATTCTTTATACACCGGGTATCACTATAATGAACCAGTTCAACAATAATGCTTTTAATTTTCTTGAAAAGTAACCCTTTTCGCTCATCGACCAGTTCAAATCCCGATATTTTTAATGCATCTTTCAACTTTTTCCGGTGTTCTGATGAAATACCCTCTTTGACTATTATTTCCCCGGACGATATGAAATACTCATATATCCCCAGTTTTTCCAACTCTGACTTCACTGCCATTTTGCTACGAATGCCCACCATGTTTTTAATGTAGAGTATCATCTTTTTTTTTTTGAAACAGGAGTCATTAATATAAAAGACTCTTCATTTTATTATTATTCATAACCACTTTTTATGATAGTGGAGATCATTTTAAACCGCTCGTTTGCCTTTATGATGTTCGGAGTGTGGGCCGGTATAATAATTGACTGACCTGTATCCAATATATTAGATTTCCCATCGATAACAATTTCGGCCTTGCCATCAATGATCTGGACAAAAGTGTCGAAAGGAGAAATTTTTTCCGTTAATGCTTCGCCCATGTCAAATGCTTCTGCACTGACATTTCCAGTCGATTTCTTAATAATCGTTTTGCTGACAACAGATCCGGGTACATATTCAATTATTTCGACAATAATGAATGCTTTTGATTTTTTGAATTCCTTATTCTCCATATTTCCTGTTTTTTGTCACAATCCGCAACCTTGTTGCTTTCATATAAAATGATTTTAATTATAAACCAATTTCATCTACCGCAAAGGTTTATAATTCGGCCTACAAAGTATTACATGACTTTAAAATTTAATTACATCATTCACACATTTTCGGGCACTCGAAAGAATATACTTTAAACCACTGATGGTTGAGCACGTTCAGTATTCTCCTTATTTATGATGGCCTTTGGTTCAAATCTGTTCGATTTTCCTTTATCCTTTCCCCGGTTTGTTGATTTAGGATTATGAGGATTATTAGTGTTTTTATACCATCCTTTATGCTTACCATTATTCTCTTTGAGTAATACAACACATGATGCAGTGAAATATAAAACCACAATAAAAATAATACAGGTAATAAATCTTGTCACTTTCATATTAATAAAGGATTAGCTGTAATTACATTATTACGATGCAAAGTTGACATTCTTTTGACTGTAAAGAATTACATAACTTTACAAATTAATTGCATCATTCACACATTTTCCAGTGGAGTGCGGCGTTTTTGCTTTATCTGCTTGAAATGAGAAGGAGTTAGCCCTGTAATTTTTTTAAACTGGCTGGAGAGATGGGATACGCTGCTGTAGTGCAACTTAAAAGCAATTTCTTTAAGATTTAGCTCATCGTAAACAAGCAATTCTTTTACCCTTTCAATCTTGTGGTTGATAAAGAATTTTTCAATTGTTGTACCCTGGACTTCTGAAAAAAGGTTGGCGAGATAGGTATAGTCGTAATTTAGTTTTTCACTCAGGCAATCGGAAAGATTTATTTTCAACTGGTCCCCTGAATAATGGACCAGTTCAATAATTATTTTTTTTATTTTTTCAATCAGCATGCTTTTCTTATCGTCCATCAGTTCAAGTCCTGATTTCTTTAAAGCAACATTTAACTGATCCCTCTTATAGATTGAAATATCCTCCTTAATTTCTGCCTCCCCTAACTCCACAACTGTGTAATGCAATCCGAATTTTTCAAGCTCTGACTTTACCACCATTTTGCAACGGATGCATACCATATTCTTGATATAGAGTCTCAATTTTAATTTATTTTTTATTGAGTATCTGTAATCATACATAAAACCCAATTAATTTTGACTTCGTCGAGCTCCGCTTCGCTCCGGTTATTCGTTTACCCCGACCCCATGGGGAGAGAAGAACCGAACACCGCCTGCGGTGGAGCTCGGCGCAGCCAAAATCAATTTACTCCCCTTGGGGATGGGGTAAATAAATTGATTTTCAAGCGATTTAACATTTTTTGTTCATTATTCCCGATAGTAATAAATTGTTATTCTAATTGGTTTTACAAAAATAATATAAATAACTCTTTTATGAATTTCAGATTTAAATTTAAATTTAGTTGTTGTCGTCTTTACCTTGTGTTTTCAACAATGTTAATCAGTTAAAACCCAATATTGAATATGTGAATTATATAACTTTATTAAGTAATTGTGTAATGAGCCAACATGTGTTCTAATTTACCTTTGAACCATTATCTAAAAACTAATTTAAAAAATCAGAAAATGAAAAAAAGTATTCTATTTGCATTCCTTTTTATTTTCTCTATGGGTGCATCAACAGTATTTGCAGCTAATTCTGACCCGAATTCTGCAAAGGATAACCTTGTTGTTCCTGCCAAGACGGAAAACAAATTATCTGAAGAAGAGATGTCTCGCCTGACAAAACGTGTTGAAGAAATACGTGATATGGATAAAACAAACATGACGGTTAAAGAAAAGCGGGAATTGAAAAAAGAACTTAAAGGGATTAAGGATAACGTAAGGAGAAATGGTGGCGTTGTTTATATTAGTGCAGGCACACTTATTCTTATTATTATTCTGGTAATCCTTTTAGTATGATCGTAAAAATTACATTACTTCTCTTAAATAATCATTTTACTGAAATATTTTTGATTCTCAAATCAAATATAGTATGATTTCATAGATTAGGTTTAGGGTAAGTTTAAGTTTGGAGATTGGGTTTAGGTAGGGTTAAACAAGGAGGAGCGTTGATGAAAACACAATTCTCCTCCTGTTTTTTAATATATAAATATATTTTGTTAATCAGGCAGATATGCGAATAATTCAAATTAGGGGATCATGTCAATAATTTTAGCCAATAAATAACATATTAATTACAATATGAAGATGGTCGAAGAAAAAGAATTATCCGATAGTATGTTATTCCTTCATAATGATCTCGAATCATCCAATGATTTATTACCTGTTTTTGATTTACCGGGGTTGATTCAAAATATGAAACATGACAGGAAACGGGGAAAAGCGGAACTAAATTCAATGATTCTTTTTAAATCTCCGGAAAAGTCAATGTTGCTTATATTATTGCATAAGAAAACAAAAATAAAGTCTTCCCAGGCAAATGGTTACACATCCTTTCGGGTAATTGAAGGCAAATTAAATTTGCATATAAGAAAAGGATCATTCACCATTAATAAAGGTGAATTACTGATCCTACATGAAAAAACAAATTATAGTTATGATTCGATGGAGGAAACGGCTTTCCTTTTAACTCTCGCATCCTGAGCATTACAAATTATTAATGTACTAAATATTAGGAGAGTGAAACAACAAACACAAACACAAACACAATCACAACAGAGCCAAAAATTACAAGGGCAGCAGCAACAGCAAATAAAGGAACAGAAACAAAGACAACAAAACCAGCAAAAGCAGGGAAAAACAGAGATACAGAAACAAGAGCCGCAGAAGAAACAACAGAATAAAGAAATTGTTAATCAATCAGAAAATAAAAGAAAAAGCAAACTGCAGACCAACTCCCCCACCGGAAAAGAGAAAAAATAAGGTAACCAGCCATATACAATCTGGCAACGGGATAAGGTAGTGAATTCATTATAATTATGATTAAGATTAAGTAAATGTGTGAATTATGCAAATAATTCAAAGAGTTATATAACGTTCACACAAAATTTTTCAGGTATTTTTACATTGGTTTATTCTCTTCTTGTGTTAAATCAGCCATATTATATTTACCTGTACCCTATGAGGCTTCAAATCAGAAATATGGAAAGTAGCCGTTGCAAAACTTTCATTGAGAAAGAACTGAATAGGCTTGGCCTCCCATATCATTCTGTTGAGTTGGGAGAAGTGGAATTAAAGGAGAATGTATCAAACGAAGAATTGCAATTGTTTGGTTCAGCACTGAAAAAATCAGGACTTGAGTTAATAGTTGATAATACAAGCCAGCTTATCGAAAAAATTAAAATGGCCATTAAACATCTGGTTTATTACTCGGATGACTTCCGCAGGCCAAACGCTTCTGAATATTTAAGTAAAAGAGTCAACTACGATTACAATTACATCAGCAAAATATTCTCCAATGTTGAAGGAATAACCATTGAAAAATATATAATTCTGGAGAGAATTGAACGGGTAAAGAAATTATTGATAACAGGAAATTACAGTCTCAGTCAAATTGCTTATATGTTACTTTACAGCAGTGTGGCACATCTTTCAAATCAATTTAAAAAAGTGACAGGATTAACCCCTTTTGTTTTCAGGCAATTAATGGACAACAGATATCAAAAACCTGTTAATGCGTGAAGAAAGGCGAGTCTTTAGAGACTTTAAAGGTTTTAAAGGCAATAAAGGCTGTAAAGGATTCTTTAACAAATTTTCGGCTTATAAAGACCTTGTGGATAATCTGTCTAATGATTATTACACCAATTTCCAATGTCTTATCCCAGGAATATTTTCAGCAGGAAGTTAATTACACGATTAATGTTATGCTCAATGACAGGCATCATGAATTAAATGCCATCGAAACAGTTGAGTATATTAATAATGCCCCTGATACAATTTGTTTTTTATTTTTTCATCTTTGGCCTAATGGCTATTCTGATAATCAAACCGGATTAGCAAAACAATTGTATAGTCAGAAAGGGAAGGAAAGACTATTCGATGATCCGGAATTGAGAGGTTATATTGATTCATTGAACTTTAAGGTTGATGGGCAGCCGGTTAATTGGAATTTAATGCCGGGAGCACCGGATATTTGCCAGATTTATCTTAATAAGGCACTATGTCCGGGTGACACCATAATGGTAACCACTCCCTTCCATGTTAAGATCCCGGCGGGGGTGACTTCCCGCTTAGGACATATAGGGGAATCATATCAGATATCCCAGTGGTATCCCAAACCAGCAGTTTACGACAAGTCCGGCTGGCATCAGATGCCATATCTGGATCAGGGTGAGTTTTATTCTGAATTCGGGAGTTTTGATGTGAGTATAACTTTACCTGAAAATTATATTGTCGGTGCGACAGGAAACCTGCAAAATGACATAGAAGCTGAAAGACTTGATAAGCTTGCCGACGACACTGTCTGGAAAAGGACCATTGACTATAGAGGAGAAGAATTTCCACCCTCTTCAGGACTGATGAAAACCTTGAGGTATACAGGAAATAAGATCCATGATTTCGCATGGTTTGCCGATAAGCGATTCCATGTATTAAAAGGCAGTGTGAAACTTCCCGAATCTGGCAGAGAAGTGACTACATGGGTGATGTTCACCAATCAGCAGGCAGATCTCTGGAAAGAGGCTTTGAAATATGTGAATAGCGCTATTTTGTATTTTTCAAACAGAATTGGCGACTATCCATATTTCACATTTACAGCAGTGCAAAGCGCCCTGACGGCAGGATCAGGGATGGAATACCCTGGATTAACAGTTATAGGTATTGCAGATGATGCTTACTCCCTCGTTGAAGTTATTGCACATGAAATTTGTCATAACTGGTTTTATAGCGCTCTTGGATCAGATGAGCGTCGCTACCCGTTTATGGACGAAGGCATCACCAGCTCTTACGAACTAAGATATATGAACGAAAAGTATCCCGGAAGGAAGCTTTGGGAAACATATTTTAAAACCAGAAAACTGCCAGAATTCTTTAACATTGACAAAATGCCTGCAGAGAGAATACAGGAACTTGAATGGCTTGTTCAGGCGCGCATGAACCTTGAACAGCCAATTAACCTGCCGGCAACAGATTACAGCACCCTGAACTATAACGTTATTATCTATGATAAAGCAGCCATAGGTTTCAATTACCTGAGAGCATGGCTGGGTGATTCTATTTTTGATTCGACAATACATACTTATTATTACACATGGAAATCAAAACATCCTCAACCTGATGATCTCCGCACTGTATTTGAATCCCGGACCGGTAAAAATCTGACATGGTTTTTCAGCGATTTTCTTAATACAACCAAACGGCTTGATTACAAAGTTGTTCGCTTAAAGAATCAGCAACTTCTGGTAAAAAATCAAGGAGAGATTGTATCACCTTTAGTCATCTCCGGAATGCAAGGCGATTCAATCTATTTTGAGAAGTGGTCAGATGGCTTTAAAGGTAGTAAATGGATAGATATTCCTCCGGGAAATTATTCTGAAATACAAATCGATCCTCTGCATTTAATGCCTGAATTATACCGACTCAATAATAATATCAGGGAATCAGGTATTTTCCGGAAGGCTGATCCCTTAAGATTACAGCTCTTATATACTGTTGAAGATCCCGATAAACGAACAATAATTTATATCCCAACAGTTAACTGGACTAGAGAAAACGGTATTATGGCTGGTTTGACCCTACACAACGGATTGCTCTTATCCAAACATCTGGAATACTTTGTTATGCCTTTCTATACATTCCGGGATCCGGACCTGGCTGGATACGGGCGAATTTCATTCAACATCAAACCATATGATAATTTTATCAGGATGGCTACCATCAACCTGGAAGCTACACAATTCGGAGCCCCGGGCAATCAAAATTACCATAAAATAAATGCCGGAATTGACCTCTTTTTCAGAAATAAAAATGCAAATAATCCTTTACTGCAAAAGGTGTATGGCTTGTATACAGGGGCATCTGACCTATTTAAGATTAACCTTGCTGAAAAGGCAGACATGAGTTCCTATCTGCAGTTTGGATATATCCTTGAGAATGCGGGACTGGTTAATCCTTTCAACCTGACTGCCGCATTTGAATCAGGTAAACCTTTCCAAAAAGCATCTTTAGAGATAAATTACAAATTCAGCTATGATGGAAAAGACCAGGGTCTGGACATAAGGTTGTTTGCAGGGACAATGTTGAAATATTCTTCTGAGGTTCCCTTCTATTCTTTTTCGGCAAGCGGCAGAAGCGGTCGTGAATTATATCTTTACCAGGGCACCTACCCTGATCGTTTCAGTGTTTTCCCGAAAACATTCTGGTCGCGGCAAATGACTTTATCTGAAGGAGGGCTGGTATCAGCTGTTAATGATAGTCTTGGTTATAGTCATTGGCTTATCTCTGTTTCCTTTTCCAGCAATCTGCCATGGAAAGCCGGCAGGATGCCAGTCAAACCATTTATTAATTTATTATTGAACGATCATGGTTTTAGCACTGGTTATAATTCGCCATTTTTTTATGAAGTTGGACTGAAAGCAGGCATATGGAACTTTTTCGAGATTCATATTCCTTTACTGGTTTCCGAAAATATTGGATCAATCAACTCATCAATCAAAGATAGGATACGTATAGTATTCACCCTGGATTCATTTAATAAAGTAAAGTTGAATGTCTGGAATAAGAATTAAAACAAATATCAATGCATATAAATACGTATTCTGAGTAGTTATTGCATAATATTAAATACAAACCTGCATCCCTTAACTATTTAGCTAAAGTAAAGACATTTTGAAAAATAGACTGAAGTGCTTCTATTTCATCATCCTTAATCATTTGTAAAAGTTCTTGCACCTTTAATTCGGCAGTTACGGGCTCCACTGATCCTCGTAAGATCCCCTCAGGATTTTTCACTGAAGTCTCCATCTCAGCACTTTTACTCAAGCAGGCTGTCTGATATGGTAATATCATCAAGGTAAATATCTCCTGCCATACTTTCTCCTGATACAGTTACAGCTCCTATCGACAGATTACTGACCTTTTTACTCATTGTAAACTGATTTTTAATGCATCCTCTCCTCTTCCCGTCAAACCAGAATTCCACAAATCCTTTACCATTATTGGCTAAAGTCCTTAACTCAATCCTGTGCCAAAAGTCTGTGTCGAGGCGAACAAAACTCAAGGGGTAATTCCTGTTGCTCCCGGGTACGAAAGCTCTGTTTCCTGCATCATTCACACTTGTTCCGTAAATATAAAAACCTTTACCTGCTTCAAACCCGATTGACACACCGGCCACAGGATCTCCTGACATGGTCCTTAATTCAAGGATCTGAAGGCTGCTATTGCTTCCCTTCATCTGAAAATCTCCACTCATTCTGATCCAGAATCTGGTGAAAGTCTCTTTGAAATCTGTAACATCATTTTTTGAAAGGAAGAAATTATCCAGTCGTGTATTCTCCTGGAAATGACACAATAAGCCATATTCCCCATTCCTGGCTGCCTTGTCTGAAATATAAAGCATGCTCATTCCGTACCCAACTTTTGTCTTCTTATGATCCCAGAGAGAAAACCTTCCGTTATCGAAATTTTCATTAAAGGATATATAATCAGGAGCTGGTTCCACAGAAAATCCATCAGAAGTACTTTCTGTCTCCAATCCTGCTCCGTTTACAGATTTCACTGTGACATAATATTTCTTTCCCCTGGTAAGAGCCAGATTAGTCCTCGATGTTGTAAAATACTGCTGGTGACCGTTATTGATCCAGTCCAGTACTTCCGAACCGCCTGGTGTAGCTCCGATTTTATACCAGTACCCTAAAATGCCTGATTCCGGGTCTCCCCCTGCATCCCAGTTCGCTGAAACCTCAGTAGCAGATGAAGAAATGTCTATGTCCGTCCCTGTCCCGTCACGTACCATGAATTTAACAGGTGGTGTGAGATCCATGGATGAACTTTTCAAAACAATTTCACCCCTGTTGGGAAGAGCATCGTACATCACTTTTCCCGATTTTACTGGATAAATTCCCTGAAGTCTGCCCTGTTTCACATGACAATATTTCCATTGTACCGGGACTTCAGTAATTAATGTAAGCGGATAATCATAGTATTCAGGATATGTTTCCGAAGTAAGATCGAAACGGATCACTTCGCTATTACTCTCAACATCACCAATCTTCGACGTTCTTCTTTCAATGATATACTTGTAAATGTCTCCTATGTTTCCAATCCATAATTTATCCTTCACAGTGACCAGATAATCAAGCAATGCTTCAAAATTGGATACTTCAAATCCGAGATACTCAAGATCAGGTCCTGTACCGTGTGACAGTAGCATATGCCATTTTTCATCCTCCATTGCTTTTTTAGCAAAATTAATCAGCTCAGTCCGGTTATCCTGACCGTTATAGCTTATACATTCCTTTGAATAATCTGCCACCGGATATTTATTCTGAACCACTTCAACAAAGTTGCCTGGCCAGGTGGTGCCTCCGCCTCTGTGAAATGGACATAACCTGCTTTTGTCAGGAGGATTAAGCCCCCATACTATTCTGAATGATTCCCCTATTTCATATTCAGCTTCATCGAAATCGGATGCTCCCATGTGATACATCGTATGAGGACAGACCTCTATTCCTGCACGACTGACCAGGCTTTCCCATGTGTTTATTCCATAACCATATCTTTCGAGGGCCGGGTTAAGGAAAAATGACCCTGTCAGTCCTCTTTTTATGAGGTTAGGGATTGCATGATCGTGGTGAGACCACATACTGTCATCGAACCTGAGTGTAAAAGCGCCTTTCTTATTGTCCTTCCAGGTGGCAACTGTAGTATTTCCCTCTCCTGCCGGAGCATTTCCGCTTAAAATAACAATTCCTAACAGGGATGTAAGGAAGTAAGTAATAGATTTTTTTAAATTATTTCTTCTCATTTTTCAGCTGTTTTAGTATTATAATTCAGGGCAGTATCGCGTTTTTACGCTCCACGATCCAGGTTTCTTTTTCATCATCATAAATTCCCATACCTGAACCCATCAGATCCCACATCGACCAGCTGATTCCGTGACTTTCAGCCTGGGACACGACAAAATGCAGCCATTTTACGGCTGAGGCCTGATCTGCTTTTGATGAAACACCAAATTCTCCGAGGAAAAGAGGACGTTTATGTTTTCCGGCCCATCCGACTGCTGTGTTAAAATCATTTTCAACTGCTTTCATCTCTTCAGCAGTCCCCCAGGTTATCCCTGCATTTCTGCCATCAACCCCCTGATGGGTAAACCGGTGCGGACTGTAATAATGAATTTCAACGATAATATTCCGGTCATTCTCAGGCAATCTGAATTCAGCAAGTCCTTCTATATTATTCCAGTCTCCCGGCCCGATAACCAATGTTCTGTCCGGATTGGATTTGCGTATTATTCTCCAGGCATCCATCATGAAATAATTCCACAGATAAGGTGTCAAGTTTCCGTTAGGCTCGTTTAGTACTCCGAAATAGACATTATCGGGATAATCCTTATAATGTTCTGCCATCTGTTCCCATGATGCCAGAAACATATCTCTGAGCGCCATTGGATCTTTGCCCATTACCCTGTACTGATGATTGTCAATAATGACGGTAAATCCCCGGTCAAGCGCCTCATGCACTGTCCAGTCAAGCCTTTCAAAAAACTCTTTCGATATGGCATACGGAGGTTTCAGGTCATAAAGAAGATCATCCCTTCGTCCATTGGCTTCATCCCATGCCAGGTTATATCCGGTTTTCTTGTTCATATGAAGAAAAGGCCTTGTATTAATCCTGATTCCTGTCATCCCGATCTCCTTCATCTTATCCATATCGGTCCTGTCATGCTCCCTGTTCCAGTTATCCCAGGTATATAATATGTTCCCAAAATTTCCGCCTCTGCCCAGACGTTCATTCTGATAAAAGATATCTGTGGTATTCTGCGGGTATAGCGGCGCAGGAAGAATAAAAAGAAATATCAAAAAATTAATACACTTTTTCATGATCACTGGAATTAATTTTACCAAAGTTAAAACATTTGAAGAATCTTTCGATTACTACACCAGCAGGACATTGTAACCATATCAGGCGAGTCATATATAATTCTGTAAATATTGGTAAACGATCACATTATCAGCGAGTTTTCAGTAACTACCTCACGAGCATTATATTTACCTTCAGCTTATTCTCTGCCTTTACCAGATATTTATTATCTTCCTTAATAACAATAGTTATTCAATCCATAGTGTTTTTTATGTTCTGCTGATCCTTTTGACACATGATTCTGTTATAACCCTGAATACTTTACAGCATCTGCCTTATTCCAGGTAATTGTTGCCATACCGTATCTGAAATTGGTATCCAGATACTTATTATATGTTACCTTTTCCTCCTCTGCCCCACCATTCCTGATTTTGTCTATAAGTATCTGCATATCATATATATACCTGGCGGTTAACAAAGCTATTTCCCCTTTCTGCCAGTAATGACCACCATATAAAATAAGTGCTGAGGTGTCAATTGCATTAGCAGGATCGCTTATATAGCTGACCAACCTGTCGATACTAGTCCTGTATAAAAGGAAGCTATTATAAGAAAAAAGCCAGACTCCGTTTCCTGATCCTAATGCATCCCCGGTAAAAAACAGATTTCTTCCTTTAAGGGAAAAGATTGTTGAATGTGGTGTATGCCCGGGCACTTCCAGTGTACTTATGATATATCCTCCACCCAGGTCAAGAGAAGCATTCTCGGAGAAGGTGACAGTTCTGTCCTCCGGGAATATATCCTTTCCCTTGAATTCTTCCTCCGGAATCCAGAAATTTGCTTCTGCACCATCTTTAAAGGCAGTAAGCATCCCCAGATGGTCGCCATGATTATGTGTTACAGCTATTATCAGTTCTCTGCTTCCCTTTGCTGAATAAACAATAGAGCGAAGTGAACTGACAGCTGTTGTATCCCACCTGATGAAGTTGGAGAGATCAATCAGCAGTACCTTCTCCTGTCCTGCAATGAGATACATATCAGAACAGTTATTCAAACCGGCCGGTTTACCATCTTCATCAAAATGAATACCCGGAGGATTGGTACTGTTGGCATCCTCGATATGCATAACTCCGGGAGCCAGCACAGTGATTGTATAAGGACCTTTTTCTGTTGTCTGAGCTTGCACTGATAATAAAATCAGATTTAATGTTGCCATAAATAAAATTCTGATACTCATTTTAAATAATTTTTAAATCTATTTCGATACTTTATATCTTCTTTTTTCTGACGGTCAATGATAATTGAAGACAATTTTTCCACCATCTTCTTCATTTCAGGATCATCACTCCTCGTCATTTTCAACCAGGCACCACCTCCTTCATAATATGCGACTCTGCTCTCTGCCCAAACACCATTTTCTTCAAATGATCTGATATAATCATAAAAACGCTGCCTTATCAACGGTTTCGCCACATTATTGTCAAATTCCATCTCCATACCCATTCCTTGCTGCCTGCTGAAACCACAGGCATCATTAAGCCTCTGGTAAAGGATATCCTTATTGAAGAAGTAATTTGGCTGCTGATAGGCACAATCAAAACCTAGTGAATCCCAGTTCCCTGCACGCTCTGCATTCCAGTATGGGATCCAGTATAGCTTCATCTTCTTTTGTTTCAGATAATCCTTAACAAGAGGTATTATTTTAAAATCCTTTCCGGCAGCCTCATGTACCCAGTAAAAGCCGTCCAATTGAATATGCTTATATTTTTTACTATTCCATTTCTCAAGAGATCTGTCAATAAACCAGCAGGCAGCAGCCACCTGATCCTCTGACCTGCTGAAATCCAGGTCTTTACCGTTTAACTCACCCCATTCAGTAAAACCGTATACCGGACAAGGGATGCTTATCACAACTCTTCTGGGCCTGAGAGGTGCTATATCCTTGTCAGCGAGACTATCAAGAATCGATTCGAGGGCATCAGGTCCTTTACCTGAAGCGAAATAGCGGTCAAGAAGCCATTCCCATTGTTCTTTTGCGGCAGTGTTATATCCGAAACCCGGGTCCCATTCAATCTCTCTTATCTTATCAAATATTTCAATGAAGAGGAACCCGTCAAACAGCCAGTGGAAACCACTCTCATTTTCTGTGTAAACATAAGGTTTCAGTTCATCTGCAGTCCAGTCAGGACGGTGAGTGGATCCATGATATATCAGTACCAGATCGGTAATATCAGTACCAGTCTCCGGTTGAGATTCTCTTCGATGAGGATTATCCCTATTCATACATGAAGGAAGGATAAATAAGCAGATTATAAACAGATTGACTGTTTTATTAATTAACATTACTGCTGTAGTATGTACTTGTATAACATAGTATGATCTTAGCTTTAAAGTTAATAAGAAGACAGAGTCAGCCAACACTTTTTAAAGGGCTCTGCCAAAATTTAACATAAAACTGTTCCACTCATTACCTTAATCATTAGGCACACTACCTTTATTTACCTATATTTGAATATAGCTGAAATATAGTTAACAATGAGAATAATTCTGTTTGTGACATTAGTCCTTCTGTTCAGCATGTCGGGATGTATAGCCAATACCACTGAGAATCCCGATCCTGTAACATCGGAGAAGCTTGCTGAAGGTTTTATGAATCCTCCCGATTCAGTTAAACCCTGGGTGTACTGGTACTGGATAAGTGATAACAATACCAGAGAAGGAATTACTAAGGACCTGGAAGCGATGGCATCGGTTGGCATAGGTGAAGCTATGATTGGAAATATTGGTTACGAAGGGATGTCATATGGTAAAAATCAAACTCTGAGTGAAGAATGGTGGCAGCTGATCGAACATGCAATACGGGAAGGGAAAAGAACCGGAGTCGATATCGGGTTGTTCAACTGTCCCGGATGGAGCCAGTCGGGTGGTCCGTGGGTAAAATCAGGTGAAGCAATGCGTTACCTTCTCAGCAGTGAGATGGAAATTGAAGGCGGTAAAAGTAATACTATAAGACTGGCAAAACCTGTTGAAACGTTCCAGGATGTCAGAACTCTTGCGTTCCCCCTGCCTGAGAATGACAAACTTACTATTTCTTCACTTAAACCCCGTATAAAAACTATACCTGCTCTTGACCATCCTGAATATCTTGCAGACGGAAACATGGAAAACGTCTGCTTGTTTACAGGAGCCGGAAAAAGCGAAACCATAACTATTGATTTTCAAACCAATGAACTGTTTTCAGCCCGGAGCCTGAGCCTTTTCCCAGCAGAGATAGCTTTTGCTGCTGACATTGAAGTGCAGGTTTCTGAAAATGGCACTTTCAGAAGTATCAAAAAATTCAGGTACGACAGAACCAACAACAGGGTGAATGTAGGACCTATTCCTTCAGGGCCGGTTACCTTTGCCTTACCAGAGACCAGTTCCACCTTATTCAGGATAATAATGAGCAACTTCAGCCTGAGCAACTACTTTGCCAGCCTGGGCAACTATGCTTCGGGAGCAGGCCTTGCTGAAATTGAGATCTCATCTGCACCAAGGGTAGAACAGTATATTGAAAAGCAGCTTGGGAAAATGTGCCAGACACCTTTCCCGATGTGGAATGAATACAAATGGAAAACACAGGATGAATCCGGAAGCAAGTCAATGAAAACCGATCCATCAACGGTTCTTGACCTGAGCAGCAGTTTATCTGATGATGACACTCTGAAATGGGATGCACCTCCCGGAAAATGGATTATCATGCGTTTTGGGGTAACACCTACAGGGACACAAAATGCACAGGCAGCCCCTCAGGGCATTGGATTTGAAGTGGATAAAATGAACAAGGATCATCTGAGAAAGCATTTTGATGCCTACATCGGTAACCTGATAAGAAGAATGCCTGCAGAGGACAGAACAGCATGGAAGCATGTAGTTCTTGACAGCTATGAGCAAGGCTCGCAAAACTGGACGGATGACCTTATTGAAGATTTCAGGCAGAAGTATGGATATGATCCTGTTCCATGGCTGCCAGTACTTTCCGGAAGAGTTGTAGGTTCAGAGGTTCAGTCTGACAGGTTCCTGTGGGATTTACGCAGGATTGTTGCCGACAGGATCGCTTACGATTATGTAGGTGGTTTCCGCGAACTTTGCCAGGAGAACGGACTCAGAATATGGCTTGAAAATTATGGTCACTGGGGATTTCCTTCTGAGTTCCTTATGTATGGAGGACAAAGTCATGAAATTGCAGGTGAATTCTGGAATGAGGGCGAACTGGGCAACATTGAATGCAGGGCTGCCTCTTCCGCTGCACATATCTATGGTAAAAGACTGGTATCGGCCGAATCGTATACTTCTGCTGGCCTTGCATACCAGCGTTACCCGGGTATGCTTAAAAAACGCGGAGACTGGAGCTATACAGAGGGGATCAATCAGGTAATCCTTCATCTTTATATCCACCAGCCATATGAGGATAAGACTCCGGGCATAAATGCCTGGTTCGGAACTGAATTCAACAGAAAAAACACATGGTTCAGGCAGTCGAAGAGCTGGATCGATTACCAGCGCAGGTGCATGTTCATGCTAAGACGAGGACTGGCAGTTAATGATGTATGTTACTTTATTGGAGAAGATGTGCCGGTAATGACAGGGGGACGGATACCTGAGCTTCCAAAGGGTTATTCATTCGATTATATTAATGCAGAGGTGATAATGAACAGGTTAAGTGTAAAGAACAGAGAGCTTGTACTACCCGACGGTATGAGTTACAAACTGATGGTCCTGCCACCTCTTGAAACAATGCGTCCGGAACTGCTGAAAAAGATTAAGGAACTCGCTGATATGGGGGCATCATTCTATGGTCCTCCTCCATCTCAATCACCCAGTCTGCATAACTTTCCTCAATGCGACGATGAAGTAAAAGCACTGACAGCATCTCTTTGGGATACTGCCGGACCATCGCATGGTTCTGCAAAAAATAAAGTCATTCATGGCATTGAGCTGCAACAAGCTCTAGATCAGTTGAATATACATCCTGACATTACCTTCCCCGAAAACATACCATTGCTCTGGATACACAGGAGGTTGAAAGATGCAGATATCTATTTTATTACAAACCAGGGTGAATGCAAGATTAGTTTCAATGCGGGTTTCCGGGTGATTGGGATGCAACCCGAACTCTGGGATCCGCTTAGTGGAAGGATCCGAAACCTGAAAGTCTTTTCCCGTAAGGGAGATATGACTGAGATACCTCTCGAGCTTGAAACTCATGGAAGTGCTTTCATTGTTTTCAGGAACAAGACAGGAAAAAATAACAATAACGGCTCGAACTTCCCTGACCCTGAAACACTATTGACAATCACAGCTCCATGGGAAGTTACATTTGACAGATCAAAGGGTGGACCGGAGGATATAGTAATAATGAATGAGCCGGAAGACTGGACTATCAGCAAGGATGAAAAAGTAAAATACTATTCCGGAAGTGCGGTATACAGGAATAGTTTCACAATTAGCGAAATTCCTCAGGGAAGTCAGCTTTATTTAGATATCGGAAAAGTAAATGTCATGGCCGAGGTCAGGATCAATGGCAAATTTGCAGGAGGTGTCTGGACCTATCCCTGGAAAATAAATATAACTGATCAGATAAGTTCCGGTAAAAACAATATCGAAATCGAAGTGGTAAATAACTGGATTAACAGGCTGATCGGTGACAGTATGAAGAATGAGGATGAAAGGATTACATGGCTCAATGAGAATCCTGCTAAACCGGGAGACAAGCTTCAGCCATCAGGATTAACGGGACCTGTCACTATTGAATCGGTAAGATTCTGATTGGCATTGTCAATAGTGAATAGTGAAGAACTATATTAAGATTCGATGTATTGATTTTATTATTAGTATTTTATATTTATCAAAATGAGACTTCAGAGATTAATGCCATTTATAATCTTGATATGCTTTGTATCAGGTTCAGGGGCTCAGGTACCACAGATTAAGCCAGACCAGGCTATCTTGCTGAAACAATTTGAGGGAACATGGAAATGTGAGATTGGCAAAGACACACTGGCAGTCTGGGAAATGATTCCGTACGGGACAGGTTTTGAAGCCAGGCTGAAGTACATAACCCAAGGGAAAACTGTAAAAGAAGGAAAAGGTCTGTATGGTTATGACCAAACGCTTGACAAAATTGTTGAAGCCGGAATTACCAAGGGAAAGGATATAGGGGTTTTTGTAATGTGGTTCATTACAGACAGTAAATTTATGCTTATACCTTTCAATGATCTGGCAAATCCCGAAAAAGCAGTATTTAAAATGGAGGGACAATTCAAACCTCCTGACATTCTTATCGAAACCACAATAATAGATAACAAAACCGTAAAAACTAAAACCTGGACAAACTCTAAGCGTTGATCAGTCTTACAGAAAAGCAAAAAAGGTACGAAAACATTGTTTTACTATATGGAAATCTCATTCCTCAGGTGGCATTATTTCTTTCCATTTTTCAACCCGCTTATTAAAGGGAGGAGGAAACGATTTTGCCCTGTTAAAGTAGATAGATTTAAGCTCATTAACTTTGCCTGGCATCTCATCAAGGATGTTATGTGTTTCTGATGGGTCCGATCTTATGTTATAAAGTTCATAAACAGGCTGACGGCCATTAATAAGATCCGAATACAGACCGGGCATAATCGTACCGACATATCTCAGTAAATATTCATCTTTGACAATAGCCCATGCATATGGAGCAAACTGGACATCATTCTTCAGGGCCTTATCTGATGTATAACCCCAGTTTCTTGAATGCAGTCCTGCCCAAAATAAATAATCATGAACAGGTTCATCTGATTGTTGAGTAAGGATGGGCAGAAGGCTCCTCCCATCAATAGATTCAGGGACTGCCCCACCTGCGGCATCAATCAAAGTCGGGATGATATCCAGACTGGAAACCAGTTTCTCTGATTTGATACCTGGTTTTATTTTTTCAGGCCAGTAAAAAAATAACGGGACTCTTATGCCGCCCTGATAATATGTTGCCTTAAATCCGGGGAAGGGTGCGTTTCCCGGCAATACTGAAGGACCTCCGCTCTGAGCACCATTGTCAGAAGTAAATACAATGATTGTATTGTTTAATTCATTCTGAGAATCCAGATAATCAATAATTCGCTTCACATTCTCATCTACTCCATAAACATGAGCATAGAAATTATTCAGGTCGTAAGAATCTGAATTGAAATGATTGAAGTATTTATCAGGAGCTTTTGGTTTGAGTGAATCGTGCACTGCCTGATAATGAATCTGAACAAAAAATGGTTTTTTTATCTTAATCTGCTTCTTAATGAAAGAGAGAGCAGTATCTGTAAAAACATCTGTATTGTAATCTTTCTGCTTCCCTGCATGCTTGTAATTTTCCCATACCCTGGTAGAATTATAAAAATTGCTTGCCCAATAATTATAGCCGAAATAATAATCAAATCCATTCTCAAGAGGATTATGTTTGTCTATCACTGATCCAAAATATCCGCTATCCAGTAACTCCTTATTAATTTCAGGATAAATCCTTACTACCTGATTATATTGAAGAGTATCATTTATCCCATGCCTTTTTAATGCCTCAAGAATCATCTTATCGTTCTTCTTCCCAATATGCCATTTTCCTATATGTGCAGTAGAATATCCCAATTCATGCAATTTTTCAGCCAGGATAGTTCCTGGTTGAAGACCCTGCAATTCAATGTCCCCATTTTCATAAGCACCAAAGTGACTGGGATGCATCCCTGTTGCAAGCCCCATACGTGAAGGGGCAGATAAGCTGCTGCAGGTATATGCAGAAGAGAACAATACTCCTTTATGTGCAAGCATTGATAATGTAGGAGTGGCTTTCTTTGAAAATTCAATTGCATCTTCAGGAGAATACTTCTCTATCTTATCCAGGGGGTGATTGAATACCTTTGAAGGGTCATATTTATTCTCATTTACTACTCTCACAAAATAAGGATCCAGGTTACTTAATTTAAGAGTATCATTATTTGCAGCAAAATGTCCATAACCAAGATCATCCATCATCACAAACAGTATGTTTGGTTGTTCATTTTTGGGAGAACTGCAACTATTTACTATAAGAGCAATAGTTGATGGAATTATTAGTTTCTTCATAAACTGGTATATTTTGTTAAAGCAATGAAATACAGTAATTTAAAAAATGATTAACGATTTACATAAGTCTTTCAGTTTAATAATCATTTTTTTCGCGATGCCAGGTATCCCCAGATATATGCGGACTGGCCCAAAGGACGGTCTATTACATATTCGTTCTGGGCCACAAACCAGAAAACGTCAAAGAACGATTCTGAAGTCGGCCACTCTGAAACAGAAGGCGAACATGTTGTGTTGAGTCTTTTTTCCAGATCCGATCCTGCTCGTGCATCACTGAAGGGCAGTTCACAGGGACCAAATACTGTAATTCCAACCGGAGCCGGTTGTCCTGTATGCCTTGAATCTTCGTGAAGAGCATTCTTAACAGGATTTTCTCCAAGACCTGTTGTCAGGCACATATTAATTGGATTAGCGCCTGCTGAATAAAGTGCCGAACGAAGGATTGTCTTTAAATACTGCTCCTTTCCTGTAAGATAATGTGCACGGACGAGAGTTTCTGATGCAGGAACTGTATAGGCACACGAATACCCTCCCATTGGTCTGCCCGGCGCCCCGACAGTAAGCCCGAAGGCATTATTGGCTGACAACCATACCAGCTTGTCAGCTTCTGCTATAAGGGAATCAATAGCATTTTTCTGAACTTTTCTGTCAACCATTGACTTGTCAAGACGTGAATATACAAATTTAGCATCCGCCCGGCTTTCGTTTAGTGTTGCAAGGAAAACCTTATGCCATCTTTTATCATTAGTAACCCTGTACAGATCAACAGCAGCAAGGTTGCGTTCATACGGAACTCTCCTTTTCGCCGACTCTCTCACCTTTGAATAATCCGGGCTACTGATCCATTTTTCATATTCAACCTCTGCCCATTCCATCGCCTTCACCGCACTCTCCTTCCATACCAGAGCCTGTTCATCCTTCCCGAGCGTCTGCAGTACGTATGCGGCACGTGCCGCCACACCGGTATAGATGTAACATGACCAGTGATCAGGAGCATAAGCCATAACTGTTTGTGTTTCCTGCCACGAAGTACTGCCCTCAATGGGATGCTCTGATGATTCTACCCCTCCGCGAATACCTCCATCCGGTAACTGCATCCGCCGGTAGATATCGAGTCCAAACAGAGCTTCATCGACTATATCAGGAAGATCATTGTCAGATTCCGGGATGCTTAAACAAAGATTTTTAAAATATGCAGGATTAAGCTCAAATAATTCCAGATAGAGTCGCGGTGTAAGAAGATGGTTAATCCTCCTGTCCCAGTCACCGGCATCCATATAACCTCCCCAGGCTTCAGGAACAAGAATATCCGTCTTACCGGCAACAAGATTGTCAAAGTTATTTTTGTCGGTACCAAGAGCATTCAGTCCATTACCACTGTTCAGAAGAGAGCAGGTTGACTGATATACTTTTACTCCATCTTCAGGATGAAAACTTCTTGGACGCACGAAGTCAGTATATGGAGGCTCCATAGGAATTCCACTCCTGTGGTTGAAAACACCCTTCATGGATATTTCAAAGGCGTGCTTCCAGGTTGTTTCTTCACCTATATTAAAGGGATAGCTGCATCCGATCCCATCTACACTTACACGATACCGTCCCGGGGTGTTGAAACTACTGAAATCAAGTCGTATAACATCGGTTGCATTGTGATTAATCTTTGAACCAATCAACTCAGGAACACTGCCTTTCCACTGCATAACAGTTTTGCCTGTATAAACCTTCTCGTTTGTAATGTCATTAATAAGTGAAAATTCCAGATTTTCCTGATATGAGTAACCTCCTCCACTCCCCATCCATATTGAAAGAAAAGCATTCTTGTCAGGATCATCAGCCCGAAATCCGATCTGAGATACATGTACAGCTTCACTTCTTACAACCTCAGGATCATGTACATAATATACTGCTGAAGATTTCAGATTAAGATCAGGAAAACTTACCAGATAGGTCTGATATTCTTTTAACGGGTATGGCAGTTTTATATACAGGAAATGTTTTGATGTGGCATATTGAATTTTGGAAAGCTGCCAGGAACTATCAGTCCAGCCTGTTGGTCTGCTTTTACGCCAGACCTTTTCGGGCGAGACAGCTTTACGGTAATTATTATCATCAGAAGATCGTATCTGGAAACTGCCAGGGTTATCCGCTGCATCAGTATTTAGATTTTCACCAGCAACCCTTTCATATAGAGTAATTGTTTTACGATCCAAACCTACAAGTGTCCCCAGTGGAAATCCATCACGAACAACGAATATATTTCTTATCTCGTCCAATTTGGTTGTTCCACTCTCAGTAACAACATCTTTCGGATCAGATTTATAAGGGATCTGAATACATGGGATTATACGGCAGACATCGATTTCTATGCAAAGTATATCGGGAGCCACAGCTGACACATGGCTTAACTGAGGCGGATCTTGTGCCATACCTGTTGATGGTAGTGCTTCCCCTACCTTTTTTGATTTAAATGGGATATCAGTATCAGATGCCTGACAATTAACTTCAGGATTCAATGAAAGGAAGATTAGAGACAAGCTCACCGCTATGCATATCACTGCCTTATTTATTTTCATATAACTATTATTTAATTATGTTTTCATATTAATAATTCTACCTGATAATTCCATAATCAAATTGGATTGCTTAATCTGAATAAGGACTTCCAGGACAAAAATACAAGAAATTATATATTTAAAAATGTTAATTATTTTATCACTGTTATTTGAATAACAATAATATTTATATTTGCCCGGGGTTCGTCAAAGCCCTAACTAGTAGAGTGAAAGCCTTTTGGGGATGCATAAACCCGGGGCTTTCCTCGTTTTTATTCGTTACACCTGTTAAGAAACAATATTTATCTGTCAGAACCAGGACTCACTTAGTACTTTTTTATCACTCTGATATTCAGTTAACTGATATATTAGTGAAGAGTCATTTTCAATAAAATATTCCCACCTTCCCCCCACCATACCTGGACTATAATATTTTCTGGTCAAATACAGTCTGTCACCTGCCGCGAATTCGCACTTCCTTCCAAGTGCACAAATCTTCCCATATCTGCTTTCAAGGGATGTCTTTATCCAAATGACTTCAACCTTAGGCAGGTCACCAGTAACAGTAGCCCTGTAATCAATAAAAACCCCGGCAAATATTCTTGTGGTAATAAGCTGATCTTCATTGCCTGACATAGCCGATTTCTTAGTATTAATGCAGGAAACTGATAATCCCACTACTACCAGAATGATTATTATTCTTACTCTATACATCAATTAACCATTAAACATTAAGCATTAACCATTAACCATTAACCATTAACCATCAACCATTAATTTTATTCCCTATTTCGGAATCGCATTTTTTCTTATGTATTCCTCAACAGGTGAATTCGGATCATGTACATGATTATCAAATGGTATTTCCGTCTGGTAATGATATCCTTCAGCCCATCCCAGACCATATTTCTCTCCCAGTTTTTTATCCTCGTTAAAAACGAATGCTTTGGCATAGTTGAAGTTGGCTGTGTGATCATCTCCTTCAAGCATTGCAAGTTTCTTCCCCTCCTTTGCAAGTCTTTCCCTCACCTTTACTCCATTATTACCTGCAGGTCCCTTAGCTATATTTAAAAGATTTACCTCTATTTTTTTGTCAATATATTTACTGGTATCAACTATAAGATTGTTAGTCTGGCCTGCTCTTGAATAGTAATACCTTTCCTTCGGGGTATAAGGGCCTATCCCAAAAGCAAAATGTTCAGGGTAGTCGTTTGCCCCGGCTATCCATCTTGCCGCCTCAACAGCCAGTCCTGTTACATAATGATCAGGGTTTTCCTCATAATGACCCCACGGATCCATACATACTATGGTATCGACCTTAAGTGCACGGATCAGAAAAATAAATCTCTGCTTCAGATCCTGAATTCCAATGCTGTCGAGCTGATGATGAGGCATAAGGAGCTCAAAAGATCCCTTCATCCCATAGAAGTCAGCAATCTTCTGATTATCAATCCTGTTCTGTTCATATTTTCCTTCTCCCCTTGCATCATCTGTAACCGAACAGAGATAACCTGTATAACCCTCATCCATCAGCTTTGCGACAAGCCCTCCTGCTGAAAGAGGAATGTCATCTGAATGGGGCTGTATTGCCAGAAGCACTTTACCTTTATGAGGCTTTCCATCGACCGGCCTTTCGATCCTGATCTCCTGGTATTCAGTATCGTATCCCCATGGCTCCCTTTTATCCTGAACCTTTTGTGCACCATAAGGAGATCCTGAAACGAAGGATGTTGTTCCAATCAGGGCCCCGGAGGCAAGCCCTTTCTGAAGAAATTCTTTGCGTTTCATCATAATATAATTTTAATTTAAATTGTTTGAGATAAATTACCTGGGAACAATCCCTGTTGGTTGTCCGATAGTGAACCGGCCGCTCCAGAGATGATCTTCAGAACGTTTTTCATTCCATTCAGGTGTTGGTGCAAAAAAGCTTTTGTCAGTCGGGTAAAGATGCTTCTTCAGTTCATCTTCATTGAGTTCAATCCCCAGTCCGGGAGCTGTATCCGGCACATTTGCATATCCCGACTCTGCTATTTTACGTCCATCAGTTGTCTTTACAAGGTTATGCCACCACGGATTATCAACTGCCTGGGTGGTCATCTCAAGGGCAAGGAAGTTCTGAGTTGCAGCTGCGCAGTGAACACTTGCCATAAACCCTACCGGAGAACTTGAGCAATGCATTGCCATAGCCACACCTCTCTCTTCGGCATAATCACCTATCTTCTTTGTCTCCATAATACCTCCGGCTGTGTGCAGATCGGGGTGTACAATGTCAACAGCATGAGTATCACATAGTTTCATAAATTCTTCCTTGAGGTATATGTCTTCCCCTGTAAGAACAGGGGTCTCAAGTGTTTCCGTCAATACTTTCATCTGATCCATCATCTCCCATGATAGCATATCTTCAAGCCATGCAAGCCGGTAAGGGAAAAGTTTACGACCAATGCTTATACAGTTGTTGATATCATAATTACCAAACCCATCAGCAGAAAGAGGCACTTCATATCCAACGACAGTTCGGATAAAATCAACATATCGTGCGAGCTCATCAAGCCCTTTATCGGTGATCTGTAGCTGTGTAAAGGGCTGCTTTGTTTTGCTGTAAGATGTAAAACTGGTGTATTTTGGAGCAGACCAGAATTTTGAATTTACAGTTGTCCCGGGTATATGACTGATTGTATCGAGGCTGGGATAAAATTTCAACCATGTATATCCTTCGATATTAAGCCGTCTGTTTACATCATCCCTGAATTTTGTGTTATCCATATTAGCCCAGTCATGTACAGGTATGTATGAGTACAGCCTCACTTTGTCCCTGTATCTTCCTCCAAGCATCATCCAGCAGGGCACTCCGAATGCTTTGCCTGCGAGGTCCCACAAAGCCATTTCCACAGCGCTGACTCCTCCACCCTGGCGCCCGTGGAATCCAAACTGTTTGATAGTCTTGAACAACATCTCCACATTGCAGGGATTTTCTCCAAGGATTCGGCTTTTAAGAAACAGAGCATAACGCACATCAGCTGCATCTCTTACCTCACCAAGACCGCTTATTCCCTGGTTTGTTTCAATCCGTATAATTGAATTTGGCGAACCGCCTTCAGCAAGCTGAAGAGTGCAATAACGCATATCTGTTATTTTCAGGTCAGTAGGATTTGACAATCGGTTTACACCTGAAACGGATTCGGATATCAGATCTTCCACAGGCAGATTTATTAATCCGGCTACTGACATCCCTCCTAAAAGTGCTGTGCCGTTTTTAATAAAGTTCCTCCGACTGGCTATAGAATCAAAAATTGCTCTTTTCATAATAGTGTTGATTAAAGGATTTTCTATCCTCAAGGTAAGCAATAATATTTTCAGCTGCGACTTTCAGGAAGAAAATTTGAATGCACCCACATTGATATAGTTTTCAGGATCAAAACTTACAATTCTACCTGTACAATAATAAACAGCCTGTGATGAGAAGGGATTTATCCTGAAGTGATTCCTGTCCATCTTTGCAATCAAATCAAAATCAAGCGAATAATTGCATGCTTCAGCATATCGGTGGAGCTTATATGATATCATTATGAACATTGCATTCAGGTCAAAGAGTGTCTTATACCGGGCATACAAAGGGAGTTCAAGTGATTCTATCAGACTGAATGTTTTAATTCGTTGCCGGTTAAGTCTGTTGTAAATATCCGGGAAGCTCACACAGAAATGAATAAAAGTTTTGATACCGGCATTAGTATCTTTATATAAATCCTGGCAATCATTCATCATCTGAATAAACCCTCCTGTCTGAAATACAGCTTCCAGGAAATCCTCTTTCTTACGTGGAACAAAAGCAGAACAGATAAGAGATGAAACTCCTCCCTTTTCCAATGTTATCCGGGTAACATTCTCTTCAGAAATAGTTGAACCTAGCTGTTCAACACTCTCAATCTGTGATCTGATAATACCAAGATGTCCGGCAATTTCTGACCATTGTTCAGCTTCTATTATGCAGAGAAGTCTATCAAGGTACAGACAAAAGACCTTCTCAATTGCTGTTTTTGCAAACAGTGACTTCGACCCGGTAGTTGAAAAAGTGTTATCCAGAATCTGCTTCATTCTCCTAATGTCAAGTTTGAAATCATCAACCATGGCATCGAAAAGAGCCATTATTGCACCAAGATATATCAGGATTTTCCTGTCATTTTTTTTTAGAGAAGCCCCGGTGAGATCAGAAAGCATCTCTCCCATGATAACAGCTTCAACCATATACCACTGGATCTTTTTGAAGATCCTGTCAGGAATTGTTCCGTCATTCAACTTTATAGACCAGGATATTGTACCCTTTGAGATCCTTTTAACATACCAATGATAGTATCCACGAGTATTATTTGCATGATACATTCTCCATGCAAGGACCAGGAACAATCTGACATTCTTAGCTTTACTGAGGATTTGTTTCATATGTGACAATCCCCTTACTGAAGTCCGGGTTTAGTAAGGACATAACATTTTCATATTCTACATGGAGGCAACCGCCTGCATCATAGCTTTGCAATAGGCAACATTATATGTCCAGCCTGTATAGCCTGCATCACCCGGATTTTTTCCAACACCCATTTCTCTGTCATAGTCGAGGGCCCTTGGGTGTTCCGGGTAGAGTCCAAATTTATATCCCAGCTTAAAAATATCACGCATCACTGCAAACATATTAACCTGGCCTTCATCAAAGAAGACTTCTTCATATTTAAGTGAAGGAGTTGTTACAAGCACATTCCTGTAATGAATATGATTAATTCGGTCTCTTGACCCCAGATAATTCAGTACTTCAAGCGGATCCTCTCCTATTTCCCTTGAAACACCGCAATCGTATGTCATGCCGTTTGATGGACTGTCGACAATCGAAATAATTCTCTTCCAGTCATTGAATGTAGCAACAATCTGTGCATGGCTATGTGATTCAGGAACAGGCGGATCGTTTGGATGCAGGGCCATTCTGACACCAGCTTTTTCTGCAACAGGTATGACAGCTTTCAGAAAATAACTAATGCTGTCCCACATGGCTTCAGATGTCATTGGTTCGCCTTCTCCCGGTGCAGGAGGAAGATTTTTGGCACGATCATAGTCCATGCTTAGTGTTCCTGCACCTCCGCGTGCAGTTGTATCGTAGTATCCATCCGTAAACCTGTGAGCATAGAAGTTATATTCCACAACCGGAAGGCCCACCTTGCCTGCAGCTACAAGTGAATCCTGGATCATTCTTATCTCCTCATCCCGGCCTTCCAGTCCATATATAGTTTTATTAAAACCCCCTATCATCATATTTATAACAGTCAGCCCCTCATCTGCATACTGGTCCATAATATCCCTCAGCCTTTTCTCTGTCCATGGGATCTGCGGTCCGCCGCATAATAAATGGTTAACCCCTATCTGTTTTACTTTCCGCATATAATTCCTGTCAAGAGATGACATAAGACACATTTTTGGTTTATCGGCACCAAATGTGAATGGCCATTCTATATCCTTTTTAACAGACTCCTGTTCAGTTGATGAGACCGATTTATTATCGGTACCTGTACATCCGGAAAGTCCTGCTAATGATGCTCCGGCAGCAAATGATGTGCTTTTTTTGAGGAAGGTTCTGCGTGTATCTTTCATAATTTTAGTATAAAGATTTTAAGAATGCATGTAATAATATTTTGTTAATTTATCCAAAACAACATTTAAAACCAAAAATGAACAGTAAGATTATTATGAAATATCAGAAATCATCAACCAATTTACGGAGACTTGACACATAATTCTGGAAAATACGATTCTGTCCATGAGTCATTAATTTTGCGATAGCTGATGAGATCGAATAATTAAAATAATAATGATACTCACCTATTCTTTTTTCGTATTTCACCATTATATCTTCATTGTTTTTAGTATGCTGTCCGGTTTTAAAGAATATTGCCATTTCTTTCATTGCATCCAACAGGAAATTGTTACTCTCGCTTAATATCTTTCTAATTTCAGGAATACTGGACCTGACAATTGAATCCATTCCCAGAAAATATTTGTATACCTCAAGATAATCGATAACCCATCTGGAGGTGTTATACATACCCTTGGGCGATCTTAACCATTCGCCAAAGCATTTCATCATGAATGAATAATATTGATCCATTGATAACTGAGAGAAATCATAATCATAAGTTCCTTCTTTAATTTTCAGCCTTCCTGCCCTGATAAGCTCCCTGGATATCTGAGTATCATAAAATGGTATCATCCTGAGAAATGCAACCGGAGTATAGCCATCAGCACATATCTTTTTTAAAAAATCAAGATTTTTATCTAATGTCTCAAAAGTGGTATATGGATGGAACAACATGAATCCATAATCAAACCTGATTTTAAGTTTTTTCAGAACTTCAACTGCGTCAATTATGGTTTCAACAGTGAAGTTTTTATTAAATCCGATGAGTCCTGCATCAGTCCCATCCTCAATCCCAAGAAAGACACTGAATAGACCATGTCTTTTCATGATTTTGAATAGCTTATCGCTAACTTCGTCAGGCCTGCAGTTGATCTTCCACATTATTTTGTCTGCAAGACCTTTACTTTCAAGTTCAGTGCAGAATTTTATTACCCAGTTACTATTACCCTGCGTACATACCGGAAAATCATCATCAAGGAATAGAAAAACTTCACATTTTTCAGAGGAATACAGCATTCCCATCTCATTTACAACCATTTCAGGGCGACGTATCCTTTTAATGGAGTACTTTGATTGAGAATAGAATTTCCGTGTATTGCAGAATGAACAATTATGAATACATCCCCTGCCGGCAATAATAGTGGCAAATTTCTTTTGAAAGGCAAAATCGTTTAACGGCGACCTCAAAGGAAAAGGAAAATTGTCAAGGTCCTTTTCAAAAGGACGGTGAGGATTATCAAATACTTTTCTTCTATTTTTCAGGTAAGACAATCCTAAAATCTTTCTCCACTCTTTTCTCTGGCTTATACATTCTGCAAGTTCAAACATGGTATTTTCACCCTCAAACCTTACAATTGAATCAAGCGATGGGATCTGACTGAAGAGTTGTTTATGCTGGAGACTTGCATAATGTCCACCAGCAGTGAAATGACATGATATACCATTATTTCGGAGGTAACCAGCAAGTTCAATGAAATTAACCAGGTAAGAATGAAAAACAATGGAATAACCAATAATAGAAGGATCAAGATCTTTTATGATACTACAGGTTTCAGACTTCTCCTCCAGCACGTTTAAGAACCTGGTTTTATATCCTTTAGCTTCAAGAATTGCCGAAATATATCCGATACCCAGGTTATCGTATTCCTTAATTCCAATAAAGACAATGCAGTTTGATTTCATTTACAATAAAAAAGGCAGACAGGCCCGATTCAATATTATGAACATATTTTCAATCAAAATACCGGTAATTTATTAAATGGTATTCTCATATCATTTAGGTTTAGCACCATTGCATATGTCTAAATTCCTCTTAAGTTCTTCAGCTGCCTTTGCACATGTTTCGGCATATGCTATAAGCTGCTTAGCCATACAGTCTAAAGTTGCAATTTTTAATGCCATTTCATCCTTCATTGCTTCAAGCCTTTCAATGATAGGTTGCATATCCCTCGGATAATTTACGTTTGATTCCATAGTCTTCCTGGTTTTAGTTAAGGCCTGTCTGCCGTAATATTTTAATTTTTATCTTTTAGTTATTATTAATTGTCTGTACTCAGCATTATCAATGAGGGGCTTCCAGATTGGATCAAGTAGTATAAGCTCTCCTGATATGAATGAAGGGCTATGCAGAAGGAATGAAAGTAAGCTTGAAGATTTGTCAAATTCTTTAACCAGATTATAAATAATTGCCAGATTCAATTTCATGTCACTCTCGAGCATCATGTTTTTTGTGGCAAGAATGACAGCTTTTTCGCCTTCTTCTACAGCTTTTTGCGTCTCACCTTTATAGGCATAAGCCAATCCTGCAAAACTGTGAAAAACAGCATTTTCAGGATTATTCTTAATATTACTTTGCACAATGATAGCTGCAGAATCACCAAAGGCTTTAGCATCTTCTGTTCTGTTTTTAAGATAACTTATCCTTGCCAGGTTTAATAATCTCGTTACGCTATAGATATAATCAGAAGCATCAGATTTTAATGCATCACTGAATGCTTCATTGAAATTCTTATCATAAATTTCCAATTGAATCTTCGTCTCGACTAAGGGATCCCCTGTTTTTCTTACTGCTTCTACAAGAGTTTTTCTGGCTTCCACCGTATTACCATCTCTCTGAACCTGACTCTGAATTTTATTGACATGCCCTGCCGGCCAGCCAGGCACTATATCGATTGCCTTCTGATGAAAAATAATTGCTGAATCGTATTTATGAAGGTAATCAAATGAGAGCCCGATATTAGTAAGGAAAAGTGCTTCCTGCGGATTAAATTTAATAACCCTGTTTACAAGCTCCTGTGACTCTTTCCACTTCCCCATCTTTCTGTATACCAGAGACTGGTAATAGATCGGTTGATAATTACCCTGTTCCATCTGAGAAGCCTGGTTAAAATAGAAAAGTGCCTTATCCAGATCATCTTCGCAGAAATAGTAAAAAAGTCCAAGAGCAACCTGGATATCAGGAAGATCATTATCGATTGACAACGCTTTATCAATATTGTTCCTGAATTTTTCGAGATATGAAGAATCAAGCTGCCTGTCATAGATGCCCCATGTTATAGCCTGGGCTCGTTTTGCATAAGCAAGGGCGAAAAGAGAATCTTCAATTATTGCCCTGTTGTATGACTCGATAGCTGAACCAAAGCTGACAGAATCCAGCATCTTGTGGCCATAATTAAAAAATGTCCATGCATCCCGCATGATTATATTTGCTGAAATGTAATTCCTGCTTGCCTCAGGAAATCTGGAAGGTTCATTCAATAAAAGACCGGATTCAGCCTCAGTAAGCCTGATATTCATTTTTGCAGCAATAATTTCTGAAAGCTCCCTGGTGATAGACGCTGACTTACTTTTTTCCCAGACTAATGTCCCCGACCAGAGAAGTTTATCCCGCTGTAATTCGATAAGTTCAATCCAGATTTTGATATTCTTTTTTTCCCTCCTGATATTTCCGTCAAGCAGATAACCTGTTCCTAACTCCTTTTTCAACTCCTCAAATGATCTTTCTGAATTCCTGAATGAAATTGTTGATATTGTCGGTTTAACATCAATTCTTCTGATCAGGTTTAGTTTATTTGTAAGTGCTTCAAGGGAATATTCACTTTCGGTCTGAAGAGTTGTATCCATATTAGATATTCGCAAGGGAATAAGCGCAAGCGTTTTTTCAGCTGAACCAACTCTCAAAGGCTTTATTACCAGGAAAATCACAAAAAATATTATTACAATTGAGATAACTGCAGCAATTAGCTTTTTTGTTGTAAAATGCCCAAGAGATGGAATCCGCCACCCGGAAATCCCGGAATCTGCTTTTCTTATAACCAGGGGAGTCACAATTCCCGATTCCTCAGATTCTCCGGAAGATGCATACTTCAAACCTTTTATTACATCATGAATTGCATTTGCAACCTTGTTTATCTGATTGCGATATTTTGTCCTGTTAAGGTTTAGTTTTTCATCATCATCAGGGGTAAGAGGTCTGTTAACTCCAGGTTCCTTATAAATGAACTCAACACCGCGGAGAACTCCGTCAGTGATTGATTCACACAGCCGCATATCTTCATCATCAAGCTCATGAATACGAACCGGAAGAACCCTGCTTGCCACGTTCCCGTAAGGAATCTTTATCTTAAGTCCGAAACTGTCACCTGATGCCTGCTCAACAAAGGCTTTGAATTCATGTTCCCATGCAAATGATTTAGGATCGCAATATGTACGGGAGATAACAGGAATGAATATAAGGCACTTCAGCTTTCCCTTTAGTGATTCAACAACTTCATGAGTTTCAAGCAGACCGTCATGAGGATTAATATCAAAATAAACACTTACCTCTTCCTTGAAGGTAGCCTCCAGCTCTATCTTGAGCCCTTCAACAAATTCACTTACCCACTTCTCTCCCTTGTTGTCTTTCTGGCGATAGCTGATAAAGATATCATAAGCATAGCCGGGAATGAGACTTGCCATGGATGTGGTTTATTTTGACTAAGTTACTAAACAATGTAACATAAGTCAAATAAATATGGAGGCTGGCCTCTCTCCTTTATTTAATACTTCCTGCAGAAACAGAATCTATTTCAATGAAGCTACAGCCTGCATCATAGCTTTTGTATAGGCCACATTATATGTCTGTGCAGCATATCCTCCACCACCGGGGTACTGATTTCTGATACCATCAGGATGCTCTTTGTCATAATCAATAGCCCTGGGATGTTCAGGATAAAGACCGAATTTATAGCCAACCCTGAAGACTTCCTTCATAACCTCAAACATATTCACGACTCCCTCATCAAAAAAAACCTCTTCATATTTTACATAGGGTTGCTGAACTGTAACATTCCGATAGTGCATGTGATTGACACGGTCACGCGATCCCAGATAATGCAGTACTTCAACAGGATCTTCTCCTATCTCTTTTGACACACCGCAGTCAAATGTCATACCATTGGAGGGACTGTCAACAATCTCAATCAACCTTTTCCAGTCGTTAAATGTTGCCATAATCTGTGCATGTCCATGTGATAAGGGTATAGGAGGATCATTCGGATGGAGTGCCAGCCTAACACCAGCTTTCTCGGCAACAGGTATAACACCTTTAAGAAACCAGGTAATATTTTCCCAGAGTGGCTCAGCAGTCATAAGTGGTCCTTCATCCACAGAAATGTTTTTTGCACGTTCATAATCGAATGCTGTAACACCTGATTCTCCCCTGGCCAGAACTTCATAGTATCCAGCTATCAGGCGGTGTGCATAGAAGTTATATTCTATAACAGGAAGGCCTGCCTTACCTGCTGCCACAATTGAATCCTGGATATTCCTCAGTTCCTGATCACGGCCTTCACGTCCGTAAATTATATTCTGATTGCCACCTATCATCATGTTAATTACTTTAAGCCCTTCCTCTTTAAAAGGATCCATTATTGCTCTCAGACTCTGTTCTGTCCATGGCAACTTAGGTCCTCCCATAAGGACATAATCTACCCCAACCTGTTTATACTGCCTCATCATCTTTGTATCACCGGCACCGATGCCGACACAAATCTTTGGCCGGTCGGCTCCGAATGTTACCGGCCATTGAACATCTGCTCCTGATGATGAAACGCCAGATGACTGATTATCAGCACTTTTGTTCTCTTTGCTTGTACAGGCATTTAATCCTGAAACAGAAACGGCTGCAGCTAAAGCAGCACTCTTCCTGATAAAATTGCGGCGGTTGTCCTTCATAGTAATATAAATTTAATGAAACTGATTTATTGTTAAGCTTTAAGATACTCTGCTACTCACTCTTCTTTTTACTCATATTGCCAAATGATTCAACAAACCTTAGTATCAAGGTAAAATAAAGAGCTGCATATAGCAGTACAGTTAATATCCATATTATAGCCAGATTAAAATAATATGTTTCTATCTCTAATGACCCAATTATTTTTACAGGAGCAAAGAAATGAGACCGTCCGATCCTGGAGGTGGGCTTCATATATCCTGGATTCATCTTTTGTACTATTTTTTCAGGTGTATGAACTGTTTTCTTCATATTATCAAAATCCTGAGCAAGATTTGCTAGCCTTTTATTTTCATATTCATCTCTCATTCTGTTTAAATTATCTTTTCCTGCCAAAGCTAACAATGATTGCTCCACTGAATCTTTTTGCAGCCGGCCTTTTATGACATTATTATTGAATTTCCGTTTAAGCGTATCCAGAAATGCGCTTGAAATATGTTCAGTTTCGCTGGTAAAATCTCTTTCATTCATAGAGTCAACCCACTTCCCGGGAAGAATACCTGTAACCTGTGAAAGTTCTGCTATATGATAGCGAATTTTATTTAGTCTTTCATTTAAAATCTCTTTCGAGTTAATATCAATCTCACCATTCGCTGAACCTTCGATAATTTTACCATATTTCCACAATTCGGTTGCCAGAGCATCTACAAGTAATGAATTGTAGTTGTTCTGGCTTATATAGGCATTTTGACTGAAAAAATGTTTTGAATATTCATTGTCTTTAAACTGTTTCACGGCTAAAGCCTCAAATGCCCATCTGGCAGTCATCAGGTCTCCAATTAGCGGGACAAATTCATGTGTTCCCCAGCTCACTTTATGCAACCTGTCATACTTGACGAGAACCCCGCTGAACAGAAGCTGGGGAATAATTATGAAAGGAATAATAATATAAACTGTTATAACAGAATGAAATGCTGACGAAATATTCAAACCAAGAGTATTGGCAAAGCATGATATAGTAAAAAGTACCAGCCAGTAGCTAAATGTCATTTCTCTGATTTCAAGAACGGTATTTCCAATGATGACAAATAAGGCTGTCTGTATTGCTGAAATCAGGAACATCATCATTATCTTCGAGTTAATATAACTGAACCAGCTAAGGTTGAGAAATGATTCACGCTTCAGAATCTTCCTGTCCTTAACTATCTCTTCGGAGCTTACCATTAGTCCAAAGAACATTGAGGTAATAACACACATAAAAATATAGGCAGGGATATTATCGTTATCACTGAACTTATAAGCCTGACCCTCGTTGTACTTCAGGAACCAGGAAAGGAGCAGTGCAAGGAGAGGCGATCCTAGAAGGGTTATTACCAGATACTGTCTGTCAGATATTTTAGCAAGAAAATCTCTGATAAAGAAAATCTTTGATTGCCTTAATAAACCGGGGATAGAGTATTTGTTAGCCGGGATTTCCTGCTTTTCAGATACATATGGTAACTTTTCCTTGTTTCTTATTACACTGAAGCTATGAGCCCATTCTTTAGGCGTCACTTTTCTGATTGCAGTAGGCCTGCCATGTTCATCCACAATTTTGGCTTCAACTATCTGGAGAATCTGATCTGCATTTACATTGCCACATAATATGCACTGATCTTCAAGGGGGTTAGCGTGATTACTAAGGGTTTTGAAATAGACAATTGCTTCAGTAGGGTTACCATAAAATATCTGATATCCGCCTTTGTCAATTATCATTATTCTATCAAACATCTTGTATATGTCCGATCCTGGCTGATGAATATTTATAATCACCAGCCGGCCTTTGTAAGTCTGCTCTTTCAGCAGGTTCATCACAATATCTGAGTCGACCGAGGATAGACCTGAGGTTGGTTCATCAACAAAAAGAATTGTGGGCTCGCGCAATAATTCAAGAGCTATATTGACTCTTTTTCTCTGGCCACCGCTTATTACCTTATTCAGCGGATTACCGACTTTCAGATCACGTGTTTCTCCAAGATCAAGCTCTGTGATTGTCCTGTCAACCACCTCTCTGAGTTGATTATCCTGAAGACTGCTGAGGCATAACCTTGCATTATAATAAAGGTTCTGATAAACGGTAAGTTCCTCAATAAGAAGGTCATCCTGTGGAACAAATCCTATCACACCCTTGAGATACCTGCTTTCATTATCATTATAAAGATCATACCCGTTGATTCTGACTTCACCGTGGTCAGGTTTCAATGTTCCGTTCAGGATACTCAGTGTTGTTGATTTCCCGACACCACTTCCTCCGATTATACCGACAAGCTTACCTGATTCTTCATGGAAATTGAGATTATGAATACCATTTTCACTGTTCCGAAACTCATAAGTAACATCAGTGGCATCAAGGTATATCCTGAGTCCAAACCTTTCCTGCGAAATTAAGCCGGCAACTTCGGAATAGTAAACTGAGTTTATTCCCGGACCTCTAACAGACGAACCTGAATCAAATATATAAGTCTGCCCGGAAATGATGTTCTGCCCGTTCAGATAAAGATCATCATTCCCTGAATATCTCATGACATAAGTGTTTGTACTGGGAATATGCAGGAAAATCAGAATCCCCTTCAGGTTTGGGATGCAGCGATGCTTTATCTCTTCATCTTCAGGTATATTTTTGTTGTCTATAACAAGAATCCTGCTGATATCATGGTATTTGTACAATGGATTCATTATAAAGCTTTTAATATTCAGGTATTCATTTTCCGGGATATTAAAGGCTGTGGCAACTGTGAATAAAAAATCAAGTGCGTTCTCTGTAATTTCAGATCCCATAGAAATAAAATCAGTAAGCTGAACAATTACATAAATTTTCTGATTTTGTCTGAGTTCCTCATTAATCTGTTCACATATTGACAATATTCTCATAGCATTGAGAGAAGTTCTTTTACGGTCCTTCATACTTCCCTTTACAATCCTTTCAGAATTGAACTGTGAAAGATTTGCATCAAACATCTTCATATACCTTATTACAAGTTCCTTATTAAGATGCCTGGAAAGAAACATTCTGACAATGTTCTTCTCTCTTGCAGTAATTACAGTATCATCATGAATATCAGCAATCAATGCAAATAGCTGCATTAACGCTTTAAGGATTGGTTCACTCATAAGTTAAGACCTGTAAGATTCGGAAATTTATGTTTACCGGTACACTTAATACAAATCTAATGGTGTATCTTTGTTTTAGACAATTCAAGTTAATAAAATTATTACAAACGGAAAAATAATTCCCATATTTTAAATGCCTGATTCAGTTAAGCTTCTGGATTATAAAGGTGAGGTGGATCACAGGAAAATAGATCAGCTTCTGAAAAGATTGAAAAAATCAGATTCATACATCTCTCTTGATAAAACAACTGCAAAAAGAGTATATTCAATATTAGTTGAATGCCTGGAAAACATTTCCAAACATTCTGAAAAAAGCATCACTTCTGACAGTGAAGATCAACCATATATCCTTGTCACAAGAACTATGACTAAAGTAATGATCAGGACCGGAAATCCTGTCAGTGAATCCAAAGCGCTACAGCTTTGTAACAGGCTTGACCATATAAATCAGGTAGATGATACAGAGCTAAACAGGCTTTATGATGATATGATAAATAAGAAAACTGACAGGAATGGAAATGGAGCCGGTCTGGGATTCATGCTAATGAAATTCAAGTCAGGTAATCCTATCGAATACTCTCTTTATAAAACTGATGGAGAATTATTGTTTTTTGAATTCAGAATTAAAGTAAATAAGTATATCATGAGGAAGTTGTTAATCGAACCAACAGTAAGCTCACCAAAAGTTATTCTCGATCCCGAAAAAAACTGGTTTGAAATATCCGGTGAATCGAGACCAGCTGACGTGGCAACATTCTACGAAGAGATAATAAGCTGGATGGATGATTATTCCCACCATCTTGGCAAATCAATCGACTCAAAGGAACCCTTAACGTTCAATCTTGATTTTGAGTACTTTAACTCTTCCTCCGCAAAATACATTCTCGACTTTTGCAAACAAATCGGGGATGTAAGGGCTATTGGCAGGGATGTACATGTCAGATGGCTTTACGATGAAGATGACATGGACATGCTTGAAGTTGGCAGGGAGATGTCGAGGATGGTTAAATTCCCTTTTGAATATATTTCAAAGGAGATCAAATAAAGTTAATGGCAGGTGATATAACAAAAGAGCAAGTCCTTCTTTGGAGGGACATTATGTATAATACTGATAATGAAATAATCAGTCAAATTGACTCAAACTGGAAGAAGTTTAAGAAAATTTTTATTGATAAGGTTGCCGGATATCTTTATGAGGACATGAGGCGCTCCAGAATCCTGATTACTGCACCATTTACTGTAAACAAAGACTTTTCCCAGCTATCACCTGACGAACAGCAGAAATGGCATGATTATGCTGCAGGAATACCTGTAAAGTTTAAAGTACTGAATCTTTATATCAGACCTTTTAGTGAATACTGCAGAACCTGCATAATAACTGATGAAGAGATTGAAAAGTTTGCATCCATTGACCATGAAAGGTATTTCCTGGAATCTGTTGCTGCAGCCTCAGTTAATAAAAACCTGCATGAAATACCGAAGACGTCTGGTCCGGGAAAAGTAACCTATAACGAGATGCCCGGTGCCAGAAAATGGTATTTCAGGGAACTCAATTACCTGATACCTCCCCAGTTAAAAAAGATAGGATTTGAGATTATCAGGCCAGAGGAAATTTCAGCAATAGACTCAGTTACAATTAAAAAGCTGGCAAGAGCAATCCATTCAAGGTATATGCAGGAGATAAGGAAAAATTCTTTGATTGATGATTCATTCCCTGAATCATCATCACATATTTATCCCGGAGATGAAGGATTTAAGTATGACGCAGACTATGAAAATCTACCTGAAGATATTAAAGTTTCTAACAAGGATAACGCATATCATATACCAACCAAGCTTCTCTCGACAGGATATAAAATGAGGCCTGTAAAAAAAGGTTATAAAACACTGACTCTTCATCTCAATGACGAAGAGACTGAGACGATGGCGATGGTGGAACATATCAGGTGGAGCTGGGACAAAAGGCTCAATGGATGGATTTATGGCAATGTGAAAGATAACCACAGCAAGATTCATCCGGGACTGATCCCTTATGAGGAGCTGGCGGAGCTGGAAAAAGAGAAAGATCGTGAACTTGTGAGACTTATTCCTGCTTTGCTTCACGACATTGAATATGAAGCATATCACATAAACCAGGATCAGATAAAAAATCTCTCATATTCGATCAAGCCACATAGCAGTATTCAGAAACTTCTGGATGAAACACGAAAACTTAATGATGAGATAAAAGAGATGACTGCTTCAGTTCCTGAAATAAATGAAAAAATAGAACTTATTAACAGCAAGATTAAGGAGACAATAGGTGAAGTACAGGGCAGCTACAATTATGCAAGATATATCCAGAAGACCTTTCTTCCCGATAATCTGTTTGTAAGGGAGTGTTTTCCTGACAGTTTTGTTCTTTATAAACCAAAGGATATCGTGGGGGGGGATTTTTATTTTTTCAGCCATATTGATAATAAGGTTGTATTTGCAGCTGCCGATTGTACCGGACACGGGATTCCCGGAGCTCTTCTAAGCACTATAGGCTATGGCATCACTGATCAGGCTGTAAATGAATTAAATATCACAAAACCTTCTGCAATACTTCAGCATCTGTATTCCAGAGTACACAGGTTCCTGAGGTGGGATAAAGATGAAACAGGTCTTTCAGATGACATGGATATTGTGATGTGCAAGCTGGATTTAAGATCAAATTTCCTCACATATTCATCAGTCAGAATTCCATTCTACCGTGTGAGTAATGGCAAAATATTAGAGTATTTCCCTAAAAATTACGCAACACATGATCTTGAAAGCGGCACACCAGAATTCCTTTCAGGAACAGTAAAGCTGAAACATGGAGATACTATTTACTTATGCTCTGATGGCTTAACAGACCAGTTCGGAGGTCCCCGGCATAAAAAATATAAGAGAGCAAGATTAAAATCATTTCTTCTGGGCATCCAGGAATTAACGATGACAGAGCAGAGCGACAGGCTATATGAAGAAATTGAGAAATGGAGAGAGGCAAATGAAGAAGATCAGACTGATGATATCATGGTAATAGGGATAAGGGTTTAGGAAATATAAGCTAAGGAAGATCTCTGATGAAAAGCTTCCTCTCCTCATCTATCTCCAGTTTCTGAGCAATTGTAAACTCCTTCCCGCACTGAACACAAATATAATTTGTCAGGAAAGCCCCCGCATAGTATTCCCTTTCAATGTGAGGATGATCACAGGGTTTGTCTCCCCACTCATCCTTTACCTTTTGTGCGATATAATATTCCATACTAAATAGTATTTCACAGGGACATATTTATTAAAAGTACAATAAAATATGGCATAGGCAACAGAAATTTATGAATTATTAAACCTAATTGATTACTTTCATTATCTTGGTATTATTCCGAAGGTCAACCAACTGAAGCGGAAATATTACAGAAATGCAGTGAAAATGGAAAAAATACTCTTTCTTATCGGGCTGATTGCTATCAATTCCTGGTATAATCATGCTGATTCACAAATTGGTTCATCAGATCAGAGCATTGATTCAATAAATGCAATCCTTAAGGATAATCCATATCATGACGGATTTAATGACATTTCGTTCTATTATTCTATTAGCATAACCCCGGATAAAGAGCTGGTTGTGGAGATGAGCTTTGACGGACCATTCAAATGGGTATATAAGGCAAATATTGACGAACTTGATCTTACTCCAAAAAATGATGTATGCAGGGAATCTCCTTCTTCACTTTGCTGGCAGTGCAAACAAAAAGAACCAGGAAAACAGAACAGCTGTATCGAAGCAGTAATGATCCTTACTGATGGAGAACCGGATAAACAGAATGCAAGCAATATCTGCGTAAGTTTTTCAGGCAGGGGTATGATTTGCAATGACCTTAATCAAAGGTTCCAGCGACTCTTCAATAATTATATTCGTGAAAATAATTGAATATGCTGGTTCCGTAATTCCATTAACGTACAATTAATTTATACAGATGAGATCATCCTTCGCACTGTTATTTATTATATTTCTTGCCTCATCTTGCGGCAATGAGGAATCCCTGAGCAAAATACAAGGTGATCAAAAATCACACTCATTTATAACAGAGCTGGAGGCATTTCATAACTTAAGTACTCTCCCTCAATATGATGATAATTCCTATTGTGCCCAGGTTTCATCGTGGGATACTACAGGAAAAAATGATGACGGCTTCAGCGGCACCTATTCCTTTCTCAGGAAAAATGACAACGGAAGTCTCGTTATTTTCGATGTCATTGGGAGCGGTGTGATAAACAGGATATGGACTCCTACCCCCAATAACGACACACTGGATTTTTACCTGGATAATAATTCTAAACCAGCATTCTCAATTTC
>Ga0307375_10000324_pt1 | contig 63091 bp, 56 predicted proteins | sample TR1MG_FD_202531 | JGI IMG/M metagenome (GOLD analysis project Ga0307375, IMG submission 202531) | Soil microbial communities from Risofladan, Vaasa, Finland - TR-1 | ecosystem: Environmental > Terrestrial > Soil > Coastal area > Acid sulfate soil | place: Finland: Risofladan, Vaasa | collected... | reverse complement strand
AGGGGAGAGCTTCCCCGACCTGCATAGGGTTATCATGGGGTTCAAGGGCTGGCTAAGGGGGATGCACCACCATGCAGAACTTTTACAATCCTATATCGATGAGTATACCTACCGATTTAACCGTAGCCTTATGGGGAAAGGTCTATTTGACAACCTTTTAGACAGAATGCTGACCATACAACCGCATTCCTATAAAATGCTTATTACTTAAATGCCTAATTCAAATAGTTATATCTTATCGTGTTGTTAATAAGCATGATATGCTATTGACAACAGGTGAGACAATTCTGATTTCCGTGGACGCGCATAGTAGAAGGCCAAGAAGGTTGCCGATTGAAATTTTTGAATTGGTTAAAAACAGTATTTAGCATGGCATTACAACATCCGGCACGACTCTCTGGCTTACTGGTAGCATCGCTTATTTTTTTTCTTGCTTGTGGAAGCAAAAAACAAAATGTTGATGCTCTAATTCTTCAGCTGCGCAAGAGCTATCCTCACGAGCATTATGCTATTGCTCCAAATATGGCCACTATTTTCATAGATGAAGAAAAGCCTGGTGGTACTGAGCTTAAAGACTTACTTGATAGCGTATCAAGTATGGAGGTAATGGTTTTCTCCAAAAATAGAGGTGGTAAGGATGGTCAGCTCCAAGCAATAACCTTGGACATCACTCGCAGGTTAAAAAGGAATGGATTGCTCCAATATGGATTATTTTCATCCGCAAAAGAGAATCTATCGGTTTGGGTTCTTAAGAATATGACCTTGGTAAGTGATCTCGTTGTGGTTATCAATTCTGGTCAAAAGGTTTACTTGGTTCACTTTTCTGGACAAATGCCAATGGAAAAATTGGCCAAACTTATTCTGCCTAAGAATCGACCCATTTTGGATTATATCTATCGCCTAGATTCTCCAAGTGTACGTTAGAAGGAGTTTTGCATACTATTAATAGCTATACGATAACGAACAAGAGGTTTCATTCGTTTTGGCTAGAAATACTGCTATTTTTGTATTGAAAACTAATCCCCAACTAACATGAAAGCAAAAAATCTACTTACCATTTCAATGATCGCTGGCGTCTTTGTTTTTGGTTCTTGTTCCAAAGATAATACCCCTGCGGATCTATCTACCGCTGAAGCTCAAACAGAAATTAGCTCAGTTAAAACTACCTATGATGCTGAGTCCACTGCCCTTGACAATACCCAAGGAATGATGGCATACAACCAGATGGGGCAACTAAACCTACCGTTTTCACTTCCAATGGAAGGCAATTTTTCTACCTCTTCCTATGTAAAATCTTTTTCAAATAGATTATCTGCAGTTAGAGGCAACAATTTTTCCTCTATGCAGAAGGCTTTAAATTTCAGTAGTGATTTTTATTTTCAGGAGTACCTTGGAACATGGGAGTGGAATTCTCAAACCCAGCAGTTTGACCACACAAGCACTCCAACTGATAAGGTTGTTGTAAAATTTCCCTATCCAGCTTCAAACTCGACCAATAATGCGGTTTATACCATTTCGAAGTATACCATTGCTTATGATATGGGGGAATATAGTGGAGATTATCAAGCTAACCTAATTCTAGATGGTACTGAAATTTGGTCAGTTAATTACTCTGCCTCAATTTCAAGCACATCTTCATCTGCTACTTTTAGCCAAAATGTCACTTTTAAATTTTCACCTTATGAGTACACGGAATCCGCATCACTAACTGCAACTGGAAATGAATCATCAGCAACTATTTCTGGAAGAGCTTCAAGAACGTTAAAGAAAAATTCCAACGTGTTACTTTCTGGAAGTTATGATGTCTCCTTGAAATATGCTGATCCCAATATTACTATGAGCGTTAAGGGAGACCTTACCATTGCAACTATCCGCTTTCATTTCGAAATGTCATACAGTGGTGATGGTACAACACAGCCTGATATTAATGATCTGGTTGAGGTTACAGTTTACAATGCAGCTGGTGCAAAGGTTGGTGAAATGAAGTATATTACCAATCAAAATCAGGAACTTGTATTAATGTTCTACTACAACGATGGCACTAGTGTTGACGCGAGTGCGTTATTTGGCAACGTCTTGGACGAATGGACATCCTTCTTTGGCACCACTGGAGATGCATGGAATTTTAAAAAATAATAGTCTCCTATTTATTATTAAAAACCGCCAAAAATTGGCGGTTTTTTTTTGTTTCCAGCAAGATGTCAAATCAATTTGTAAATTAGCAATAGATTAATGAGGATCCAATGGATGGCATTAACCATATTTTTGACTTCTTATTGCAAGTAAACTTTTCCAAGGTTTTGCTGGCAATCTATATGATTACCATTCTTGCCACGGCTGCAATTGTTGTGCATGAGAAGCGAGATCCCGTGAGGACTGCGTCATGGGTTCTTGTTCTTTTTCTCCTACCAATTGCGGGTATTGTTCTCTACATATATTTTGGGCAGAACTTTAGAAAGGAAAAAATTTTTAGCCGAAAGGGAATGCACGATATTGAACAGATAGGACTGATTAGCGATGCTCAACTTATCAGGCTCAATAGGAATGACTTTCCCGACAACCCAAATATTACTCGCTATATTAAAATTATTAAACTGTTGCTCAACAATAGCAAGGCGCTACTTTCAGAGAGAAACAGTGTATTGGTAATGAATTCTGGAAAGGAGACTTTCTCAAACTTGCTGCACGATTTGGCTATTGCTACCAGCAGCATTCATCTGGAGTATTACATCTTGAGTGACGATGTTATTGGCAATCAAATTAAGGATATTTTAGTTGAAAAGGCGCGAAGCGGTGTTGAGGTCAGGGTCATTTTCGACGATGTTGGTAGCTGGAGTCTTCCGAAGACCTATATACGCTATCTGCATGACAATATGGTTGAAGCATTCCCATTTATGGAGGTGAAATTTCCATGGTTTACGAGCAAGGTAAACTATCGAAACCATAGAAAGATTGTTGTAATTGATGGGAAAGTTGGCTACGTTGGTGGAATAAATGTCGCTGACCGTTACATTCACGGGGACCCAAAACTTGGATTTTGGAGGGATACCCATTTAAAAGTTGAAGGGGATGCAGTTCGCTCACTACAAGCAATTTTTTTAATAGATTGGTATTTTGTCAGCAAACAGCAATTTACTGATAGACAGAAATACTTTCCGGCTACTACTACACTAGACAAGCATTTGGTTCAAATTACCGCATGTGGGCCAGATTCTGATTGGGCTAGCATAATGCAGGCCTATTTCCTTGCGATAGCCACAGCAAAGGAGCATATCTACATTTCTACTCCATATTTTATGCCCAACGAGAGCATTCTAACAGCCCTCAAAACCGCATCACTTAGTGGTGTGGATATTAAAATACTATTGCCAGGAAAATCCGATTCGAAGATGGTTTACTGGGGTACGTTATCCTATTTGTCAGAATTGCTCGAGGCCGGAATTAAGGTTTACCTGTTTGAGGCCGGTTTTAACCACTCAAAGATTATCATGATAGACGGCTGCTTTTCATCCGTTGGAACAGCCAATATGGATATGCGCAGCTTTGAGGATAACTTTGAAGTAAACGCCATCATTTATGACCCAGATGTTACATCGGAACTTGAGGATAGATTTTTGCTGGATATTAAGCTTAGCAAAAACATTCTTTTGGAGGAGTGGGAGGATCGACCACTGCGTAAAAGCTTTTTAGAATCGTTTGCTCGATTGTTTACGCCGCTTCTTTAATTTTGCACTGTTCTTATAATAAAAAGCGCTATATTGGCTATAAACCAAATCTCTAAGTTATGAAAAGGTATTCACTTATTCTTCTATTTGTATTTCTTACAGTTGGGATAGCAAACGCTCAGCTTTTCAAGTTTGGTATAAAAGCAGGTGTTAGCTCCTCAAGGGTAAAATTTAGCGAAATAGACCTTGGTAACAATCTTGTGGCTAAGGAGGGAAATTCTATCACGGGAATGCATTTTGGCGTTGTAAGTAGGGTTCAGCTCCTCGGTTTATTTGTGCAACCAGAGTTATATTTTTCTTCAACCGGCGGAGACATCAAAATTGTTGATATATCAACAGGTGTAGAGACTGTTAGAACTCAAAAGTTTAACAAGATCGATATCCCTGTTTTGGTTGGTTGGAAGTTTGGACCTGCTCGCGTTGGTATTGGCCCGGTAGCCTCAATTGTAATCTCAGACAAGGCCGTTCTGAAGGATTATACAGGCTACGATGAGCAATTTAACAAGGCTACTTTTGGCTACCAAGTGGGGGTTGGGCTCGATATTTGGAAAATTGGCTTTGACCTTAGGTATGAAGGAAGTTTAAGTAAACTAGGGGATGGTATAAAAGTGCTGGGGCAGGAGAGATCATTTGATTCTAGAAATCCTCAACTTCTTGCTAGTGTAGCATTATATTTTTAATAATATATTCTTATTCAACACTTTATCGCATAGCGATAAAGTGTTGCTTCATAAATAAGAAGCAATGGAATACATACATCCTTTAGTTGTTCTTCTTATTGACGTAAATCATACAACCGCTATTTTAATAATAGGTGGCAGTTCAACGTTGGCTGCTCTTTGCGCTGGAACTTGTTACTTTTGGCATAAGAGTACCGAAAAAAAGTGGAAGAGGTTTTTCTCCCGTCTTACCAAAATTAACGCTGGCTTAGAACACCAGGTTGGCACCCTTTTGGTTGATAAAAAGGACCTAATTAGAAAACTTGGGGATGCTAGGGCCAAAGCTGATGAGACAGACCTGCTTAAGGCCAATTTTTTAGCAAACATGTCACACGAGATTCGAACTCCTATGAATGGAATAATCGGATTCGTTCAGCTGCTTAACGAAGACCTCCCTACTGACAAGCGGAGCCAATTTATTGACATAATTATTAACAGTGGCTACCAATTGGTAAACCTTTTTGATAACCTTGTTGATATTTCAAGGCTGGAATCTGGCTTGCTAACGCTATCCAAATCGGAATGTAATTTAAATGAGATGCTCTTTGACCTATATGTTCAGTATAATGGTCAAATTTTCAAGGAATCAAAGAAGCAACTTTCGCTGAGGTTTCTCAACTTGGCCGATGATGAGGTAAATATTATCACTACCGATGGTGCAAGACTTAGACAAGTGTTTTCACATTTAATTAGCAATGCCATTAAATTTACTGAGCATGGAACGGTGGAGTTTGGATTTGCAAACAAGGATTCAAACGAGCTACTTTTTTTTGTCAGAGACAGTGGAATTGGAATTCCGCAAACACAACAAGAGGTAATATTTGAACGCTTTCAGCAAATAGAGCAGGGCTCAACCCGCCGATTTGGAGGATCAGGGCTTGGCCTTTACATCTCCAAAGGCCTTGTAGAAGCCCTAGATGGCAAAATTTGGTTCGAATCAACAGAGGGGCTTGGATCCACCTTCTTTTTTACCCTACCATTTGAAAACATTGAGATTAAACAGGACTCTTCGGTTTACTACGCCAATAAAAAGGAGTATAACTGGTCTAATAAAACCATCCTCATCGTGGACGACACCGAGGCTAATTACCAATTTGTCGCCGATCTGTTAGCTAACACAAGCATAAGTGTGGTGAGAGCAAAAACAGGTGCTGAAGCTCTTACCTTGTGCGACAGTTCACAGGCTCCTGATCTGATTCTAATGGATTCTCCCCACGAAACGTTAGATGGCCATGGACTTGTATCTCAAATAAGAAGTACTCGATCTAAGTCAACGCTTCCCATAATTGCTCAAACGAACTATGCTAGGCCAGAGGACGATGTAAAATATATTGAGATGGGTTGTAACGACGTAATTTCAAAACCGATCAACCCGGCGGCACTTTTTAGCAAGATAGCCCGAATAATTTCTGTCTCTTAAAACTCATTAACCACTGCTCTTAGTTTTACCAAGCGAGCAAGCAGCCACTCCAACTTATCTAGATGCAGCATGTTGGCTCCGTCTGATTTTGCAATTGCCGGATTGGGATGGGTTTCTAGAAAAATTCCATCCACACCAACGGCAATACCTGCACGTGCAATTGTGTCGATTAAGTCTGGCCTTCCACCGGTAATTCCTGAATCCTGGTTAGGCTGCTGCAGAGAATGGGTTATATCGAGAATAACAGGAAGACCGCTTTTCTGCATTTCAGGTATTCCACGATAATCAATAATTAAATCTTGGTAACCAAATGAGGTTCCACGGTCGGTAAGCATTACTTTTCTATTCCCAGTTTCAAAAATTTTTTCTGCCGCAAACCGCATTCCGCTGGGACTTAAGAATTGCCCCTTCTTTATATTCACAATCTTGCCTGTTTTACCAGCAGCCACAAGCAGATCGGTTTGCCTACATAGAAACGCTGGGATTTGCAGTATATCAACATACTCGGCAGCAATATCAGCCTCATCTGGATTATGTATATCCGTAACAATTGGTATCTGAAGCTCTTTCCTTATTCGTCCCAGCATTTTAAGTGCTTCAATATCTCCAATTCCTTGAAACGAATCGAGCTTAGAGCGGTTTGCTTTGCGGTAAGAAGCTTTGAATACAAAGGGAATTTTGTATTTATCGGTAATCTCCTTTACTTTTTTGGCAGTTCCAAAAGTGATCTCCTCTGTTTCTACAACACAGGGGCCAGCTAGCAGAAAGAAATTGCCGCTCTCGGTATGGCGAATGTTTGGAAGGTCGTATAGCATAGCTCAAAATTTTTGCGAAGTTAGAAAAATCATATAGAATATTTGCCGCTCCACAAGCTATTCTGCTTTTGGCGAATTTCCTGTTCTTTTGTATTATCGCTAGGCGTGTAAAACACAGTTCCTGACAGTTTTACCGGCATAAATTCCTGTGGAGTGAAATTACCAGCATAGCTATGCGCATAGCGATAGTCTTGGCCGTAGCCTAAATTTTTCATCAACTTTGTAGGAGCATTTCGAAGGTGTAGCGGTACCGGTAGGCTACCATCTTTCTTAACCTTCTCAATGGCCTCATCTATTGCGATGTAGGCTGAGTTACTTTTAGGACTTGTGGCTAAGTATATAGCCGTTTCCGATAGGATTATCCTCGATTCAGGCATACCAATTTTTTCTACCGCTTGAAAGCAGGCTGTTGCAAGCAATAGAGCATTGGGGTTTGCTAGCCCAATGTCTTCGGAGGAGAGGATAATAAGCCTTCTGGCAATGAATTTAGGATCTTCACCACCTTCAACCATCCTTGCTAGCCAGTAAACTGCGGCCTGCGGATCGCTGCCCCTTATCGATTTAATGAAAGCACTAATAACATCGTAGTGCTGCTCACCACTCTTGTCGTAAAGGGCAATGTTTTCTTGCAATCTATCGGTTACTATTTGATCGGTAAGCGTTACCTCTTCGGTTTCTGAGGCTCCAACTACGATCTCCAGAATGTTCAGCAACTTTCGTGCATCACCTCCAGAAAAGCGCAGAATTGCATCGGTTTCTGCAACCGTAATTGACCGATTTTTAAGGTAGATATCGGTTGTGATTGCCCTGTCGAGCAGTGTTAGGAGATCATCAATTTCTAAGGGTTTAAGAATAAAAACTTGACAGCGAGAAAGGAGTGGAGAAATAACTTCAAAAGAGGGGTTCTCTGTGGTAGCCCCAATTAGGGTAATAATACCTTGTTCAACAGCACTAAGAAGGGAATCTTGCTGTGACTTATTGAATCGATGGATTTCATCAATGAATAGTATGGGAGCAGGGGTGTTGAAAAATTGCATCTTTTTTGCTTTTTCAAAAACCTCACGTACCTCCTTTACTCCAGAATTGATGGCGTTTAGTGTGAATATCGAACGGTTAAGCTCATGAGCAATAAGCTTGGCCAAGGTCGTTTTACCAACACCAGGAGGTCCCCAAAGTAACAGAGAAGGTAAGTTACCCGACTCTATTGATCTTCGGAGTACTGCTCCTTCACCCACTAAATGCTTCTGTCCCAAATAATCATCAAGCTTTTTGGGCCGGAGACGTTCTGCAAGTGGAATCTGAGAATCCATTTTTTTTCGTCAAATTTAACGAATTCTAACTGTTAACCGAACTTCCGGCAGTTCTCTTCCGTAATATTCCAAAGAAATCTTTAATTTACCCCCCTGAATCTAAACGCTAATCGCTATGAAAATCTATTCTATTGCAAAAAAAATGTTTGGTGCTTTTTCCTTGGCACTAATTCCTCTCTTCTCTTTTGCCCAAAAAGATGTAGTTCTCTTGCTAAGAAGTAGCCAACAAGATGCAATTAAACTTTCGGAAGCTTATCTTCAGCCTTTTGGAAAGAGCCTTGGCTGGGGTCTTAGTGGTAGTTGGTATAATAGTGGTAAACCTCACGGATTAGCGGGGTTTGACCTTACTTTTTCTATTAATACGGTGATGGTTCCATCTTCCGATAAGAATTTTGATGTTAATTCTTTGAAGTTGACAAATATTTCTGTAGTTAGCGGAGAAAGCAGCGTATCACCAACGGTTGCTGGTTCTGGAAGTGGACCAAAGGTTCAATACCAAGGTCAGGTTGACTTAGGTGGTGGGACTCAGACTGTTCAGTTTAACCTTCCAAGCGGTGGTAATCTTAGCGTGATTCCCGTTCCTATTCTGCAGGCTGGTGTCGGGTTACCCTTTCATACGGAGATAATGGGCCGATTCATTCCAAAAGTTAGCGTACCTGATATCGGAAGTGTTAGCCTTTGGGGTATTGGCATAAAAAATGAGTTTAAGGAGTTGATTCCGGGCATCAAACTTTTGCCCTTTGGTCTATCGGCCATGGTTGCATATACTGATTTTAGATCCGATATCAACGTTTCCTATAAGCCACAAACTACAACCTATGACCAGTCACTGTACGATAACCAGCAACTCAAGCTTAGATCTACTTCTTTGGCTACTCGGATAATTGTATCTAAATCATTGCCCGTTCTTACCGTATATGCTGGGCTCGGTTACAATTTCACCAAGACTAGCATGGATCTAAAAGGAAATTATCCTGTTGGATTGGAGATGCAGAACAGCCAAGTAGTGGTTTCTGGTAACACGAATTGGACCGATCCTTTGAGCTTGTCGTTTAAAAATAATGGATTTGCAGCGAATGCAGGCTTGCGCATTAAGTTAGCTATTCTGGCTTTTCATTTCGACTATACCGTAGCCAAGTATCCTATTATTACTGGTGGTGTAGGTATCAGCTTCCGCTAGTCATTACATTACAGGTGATCAAAAAAAAGCGGCTCATTGGAGCCGCTTTTTTTATTACTTAATAAAGTCAGTTATGTTGTGCGATATCTTCAATATCTTATAAATCTTGTGATTCTCATTATAGATAGGGGTATAAGTCTCCAAAAAAGTATACTCCTTGTTGTTTATGCTCAGCTTGGTAGACTCTTTCTTGGTTATCCCTTTCTTTAAGTCGTTCCAGAATTTTTCATAATCCTTCTTTTGCTTGCTACTCAATAGCAGGTCGTTGGAATGGTGGTTGCCAACAACTGCCTCTCTCGGCCTATTGAGCAAAGAAAGCATGGCATCGTTAACGGAAATGATAACGCCATCAAGGTTGTATTCCACCACAAAACTGGACGCATTAAGAGCGTTAATAAGCGATTCCATTTCTCCTGTCTTTCTTGCCGCCTCTTCCTGTGTTGCTTGCAATTCCTCCATATTTTGCCGCATCTCCTCTTCCTGTGCCGAAAGTTCCTCTGACTGCTGCCGGGAAGCCTCTAGGAGTTGCACTGTTCTAATGTTAACCTTAACATTGGATAGGGTTGAAGCAATCGTTTCGCCCAATTTCTCAATGAAATTTACAACGTAATTCTCAATGATATTCAGCGATGCAATTTCTATTACACCAAATACCTGATCGTTAAGCTTAAGTGGTACTAAAAGAAGGCAGGTGGGTGCTTTTTCTCCAAGCCCAGAACCGATGGATATGTAATTTTCAGGTATTTCTGTAAGATAGATGGTTTCTGCCTCTTGAGCACATCGACCGATAAGCCCTTCATTCATTTCAATGCGCTTTTCAAGAAATTTTCTTTTTTCATAAGCAAAGCAAGCTTTAAGCTCAAGGTGAACATCCGACCGATTTTCATCGTTTACCAAGAATAATCCTCCAACGTTGCTAACGGAATACTTCACAATATTGCTAATAACTTGGTAGGCAAGTTCCTCAAGGTTATCGTTATTCTGCCGTAATATCTCACCAAACATGGCCAGTCCTGTAGTTGCCCATGTTTGCTTCTGATCCTCTATTTGGCGCAGTTCTTCCTGCTGTTTCGCATTTGACAAACTCTTTTGCATCTCCAGCAATGCTTTTCCAAGCATATCGTTGCTTCCAAGGCTTGAGTAGCTAACATTGAGATTGCCTCTTCCTATCTCTTTTGCAAAATCGGTTGTCTTGCTAAGTCCTTGAATCAAAGTATTAACCGAATTGCTAATTTCTTCAATTTCATCACCAGAATTCACCTTTAGGAGATTATTGGTGTCGAATTCACCTTTTGCTAAGCGCTTAATGGTTTTAATTGTGCGCGATAGTGGATGAGTAATATTGTATGCAAGAATCCAAATAACGAGCATTAAGATAATGAGTCCAGCAAGTCCAATAATGATGCTATTATTAAATGTTTTATTTGCCTCATCAACCAGGACATTTATTGGGGCAACAATAGCGATAGACCATGGTGTAATCGACCTTCCAATGGTAATTGGGGCATAGGAGATATAAACCTCGGCACCCGAGGTGGAATCAACGGTAGTATAGCTAAACAACTTTCCTTCCTTAATCTGCGTTGAGACGTTAAAAATGCTATCCTGTTGATGAAACACCTCGCTAAACTTTTTACCAACCAGAGATCTATCAGTATGTGCTATAATGGCACCATCGTTAGAAATTAGGTATGCGTAGCTACCAGCAAACGGGTGAATATTTTCAATAATAGGCTGAAACCGCTCGAGTGATAAGTCGAGCCCAAATACTCCCAAAAATTTATTCTTTTCTAGAAGTGGAACACAAACGGATGTTTCCAAAATAGGTTTACCGCCTGCAAGGTAGGTAAAAAGATAGGGGTCAAGTACAGTTTCAAGTTTGGACATCTTCATCTGATAGTATGCACTTTCAGTATTGTCCCCATCGGTATTAAGAACTTCTTCCTTTACTTTTAACTCCCCATTTTCTCTCCAATAGGTAATGCGATATCTTCCATAGCCTTTTTTATAGGTGCTATCCATGGTGCTTAATTCAATGTTAACCCAAACTGATAAAAAATTTGGATTTTCAATGGCAACACCCTCAATGGCACGCATAAGATCAACGCGCTGCTGGACTTTTGGAATAGACTTAAACTCGCTAAACGTATTCGTTAATCCACGAGTCATATCCATATCAACGTTTAAGTTTGCCTTAGTAAGATTGGCATTTTCTCGTGCATAAGCATCAGCAAGGTCCATTGACCGTTTGAGAGAAATATCTTGTAGCTTAAAGCTAAGATAACCCAATGACGAAGCATACACAAATGCCGTAACGGTAAGAATGGAGAGTAACAGCTTTGTCCGAATTTTCAGCTTAATTCTCATGAGAAAGGGAGTTTGTTGATTGTTTTTCTGCCAGCAAATTAGCGAAAAATTGGTTTAATTTGCTAAGAATTGACCAGTAAAATGCATTTTAGTGCATTTGCGAGCGTCTATTTCATCATTTTGGATATTTTCATTAGGTTTGCAAAAACTAAATACCAATACAATGAAACTACTAGAGGGAAAAACAGCATTAATAACAGGGGGTGCAAGAGGAATTGGCAAGGCTATTTCATTGAAATTTGCCCAGCATGGAGCCAATATTGCATTTACCGATCTCGTTGAAGACGATAACTTCAAGGCTACAGAGAAAGAACTCAAAGCACTTGGTGTAAAAGCCAAAGGATTTATTTCTGATGCATCCAAGTTTCAGGATTCTCAGACATTGGTGGATAACGTGATAAAGGAGTTCGGCACCTTAGAAATTTTGGTTAACAATGCAGGGATTACAAGAGACACTCTTCTGCTTCGCATGACTGAGGAGCAGTGGGATTTGGTAATCAATGTTAATCTTAAGTCGATTTTTAATCTTACAAAAGCGGCCCAGCGCTACATGATCAAACAGCAAAATGGTTCAATTATTAACATGAGTTCAGTTGTTGGAATGTCAGGTAACGCTGGTCAATCTAACTATTCTGCTTCAAAGGCCGGAATAATTGGGTTCACAAAGTCAATTGCCAAGGAGTTGGGTTCTAGAAATGTTCGGTGCAACGCAATTGCTCCTGGGTTTATTATCACTGACATGACCCACAAATTACCAGAAGAAGTTAGAAATGAATGGGTTAGCAAAATACCACTAAGGAGAGGTGGTACTCCAGAGGATGTCGCTAATGTGGCAGTATTTCTTGGTTCGGAACTTTCAAGTTATGTAACCGGCCAAACAATACCAGTTTGTGGTGGTATGCAAGATTAACAGAATATAATTATCCTAAATATTGAGGTATTTATTTTAGGGCCATCCGATCAGATGGCCCTTTTTGGCACAAATATTGTAATTTAGATAACAAAACAAACAACTATGCGGCTAGGTAGATTTTCCTCGATACTTGTGGTATTGTCCTTAAGCTCTTGCAGTTACAGGGTAAGTGTTCCGGTTGATACTCTGCAGCCACCAACAGTATACTATGTTTCTCCCCACGCAAACATAACGGTCAACTATACTTATAATGAATCCCGCCGGTTTAAAGACCCTGAAACGGTATTGACAAGTCAGCTCGACAGCATTGCTGCAGAGTCGGCTGCCTATTCTTTTATGGGTGGATTTACTACGCCTGCATTAGGTGGTCATGCAAATGCGGTTACTTATTGCACTGTAAGACCTGACAGTTCACCTTCATCTACATTTATTTTGCCAAAAGATTCTGTTGGTGCAATTGTTGAAAGCACTAATGCGCTACAAATTGTTTCATTAGATTATTTTAGTCTCAATCCAGATATCACGGTAGTGCCTGACGTACAGAACCAATATGGGTACCGGGCCTATTTTACAATCAAAGCCGTTGGGCTTTGGCGAATATATAGTTCAGACTCCCAAACACCACAAGCAGCATACCTATATCAAAAATCATACTCTTGGGATGCGGCTGGATCTTCCCGTCGTGAAGCCGTTGATAACCTTCCCAAATTTACCGATGTGGCAAGCTATGTCGGAAGTGAAGCGGGAATAGCAGGCTTAGCCGCGTTTACGCCCGTTTGGACAACACAGTACAGAGAAATTGTTTCCAGCACCAATCCTTACTTAAAAATGGCTCAAAATAAAGTAGATGAAAATAATTGGGCAGAGGCAATAAAAATTTGGAGTTGGTTGGTGGGCAGCAATTCCAGCAATAAGCTTAAAGAGCAAGCCGCCTATAACCTTGCAGTTGCAAGCGAAGTTGGTGGTAATTATAATTTAGCCGTTAACTGGTTAGATATAGCGGATTCGTTAAAGTCAGGTAGTCAATACGTTGCTGAATATCGGGCAGTGCTGAACGATAGACTTAAGGCTGAGGCGGTTCTAGATTCTCTTAAGTAAATCTGTTACCTGCTTTGGTTTTTCTGAAAAAGAGCTATTTTTGCGCAACTATTTTGCCTCTTTAGCTCAGCGGTAGAGCAGCTGTTTCGTAAACAGCAGGTCGCGGGTTCAAATCCCGTGAGAGGCTCATACCGGTATAAGGGTGGTCGTTGGCCACCTTTTTCTGTAAACACACAAAAATATGGTAGCAGAAATAATTACTATCGGCGATGAACTACTAATTGGCCAGACTATCGATACCAATTCGGCCCAAATTGCCTCAGCATTAAGTTCTATAGGTGTAATTATCCACCAAATCACCTCTGTGTCGGACGATCCAACTCACATTGCTAAGGCTTTGGATAACGCAAGATTGCATGCCGATGTTATCGTGTTAACCGGGGGGCTTGGTCCTACCAAAGATGACTTAACGAAAAAAACGCTTGCATCATATTTCCATAGCAACCTAATTCTCAACGATCAAATACTTTCACACGTTGAATCACTCCTCGCATCCAGAGGTGTTGAAATGAACGATTTAAATCGACATCAGGCCTTAATTCCAGCTAAGGCCACCGTTTTGCATAATAAAGTTGGAACTGCTCCAGGCATGCTCTTCCACGTTGATGGAAAGTTGATTTTTTCACTTCCAGGAGTTCCGTTTGAAATGAACTATCTCTTAAATAATGAGGTGCTGCCATTAATAATGCAGCAGCTAACCAATGTGGATGTAGTTCACCAAACAGTAATGACATTCGGTCTTCCAGAATCAAGTTTAGCAAAGAGGATTTCATACTGGGAGGATAATCTCCCAACTCATATTAAGTTAGCATACCTACCCAGTCCCACAGCAATAAAACTGCGACTTTCGGCCTTTGGTCACGATCGGATAATGCTTCAGAAAGAGATCGATAATATAATCGCTGAACTTCAGCTAATTATTCCAGAAAACATCTTTGCATTAAGCGACCAATCACTTGAGGTTGTTGTTGGTAAATTATTATCCAACAATAATATGTCACTATCACTTGCTGAAAGTTGCACTGGAGGAAATATTGCTCATATGATCACATCAGTTCCTGGTTCTAGCAACTATTTCACTGGATCGGTGGTAGCCTATTCCAACAAAGTCAAAGCAGAACTGCTCGGAGTAAAAATGGAAACACTGGAGAGATATGGGGCCGTTAGTGAGCAAGTTGTAAGGGAAATGGCCGAAGGATGTAGAGCATTGTTCCAAAGCACTTATGCCGTGGCTACTTCCGGGGTTGCTGGTCCATCGGGGGGAAGCGTAGATAAACCTGTAGGGCTAACATGGATCGCAGTTGCAGGTCCAACCGAAACGCTATCGTTCAAGTATTCGTTTGGGAATAGCCGTGAGCAGAACATTCTTCGTGCTTCGGCAAGGGCTCTCAACATGCTGAGAGAAAATATCTTGAAAAAAGTCTCGCAATAGGGTGAAAAAAAGGTTCAAATATTTGAATTATTGGAATTAATTAGCGTAATTTGCGCTCTGTTTTGAAAATAATGGTAGCAATAAATATCGAGCAATGTCAAAGATTTGTCAAATTACGGGTAGAGTTCCAAGAGTAGGAAACAACGTTTCACACTCCAATAAGAAAACAAAAAGAATGTTCAACCCCAACCTTCACAAGAAGAGATTCTTTCTTGAAGAGGAAAATCGCTGGGTGACTCTTAAGGTTTCAGCTGCTGGCATGCGAACCATCAACAAAATTGGTCTGAAAGAGGCCATTAAAAGAGCACAAAGTGTTGGTTTAATTTGTGAATACTAAGAAACTGTAAAAAAGGCATTTAGCAATGGCAAAGAAAGGTAACCGCGTGCAGGTAATTTTAGAATGCACCGAACATAAAGAGAGTGGAATGCCCGGCACTTCGAGGTATATAACCACCAAGAACAAGAAAAACACTCCAGATAGAATTGAGCGTAAGAAATACAACCCAATTCTTAAGAAGGTAACTGTTCACCGAGAAATTAAATAAGTTGAGCAATGGCAAAGAAAGTAGTTGCATCCTTGCAAAAAGGCGCTGGTAAGAACTTTACTAAATGCGTAAAAATGGTTAAGTCTGAAAAGACAGGAGCCTATATTTTTAAAGAAGAAATGGTTATCAATGCAGAAGTTAAAGACTTTTTTGCTAAAAAATAAAACCGTTTAGAATTTTGAACAAAGGAGCTTCTGTTAAAGAAGCTTTTTTGTTATTATTGCGTGCCATAAATTTATTGTAATGGGAATTCTCGATATTTTCTCCGGAAAGCAGGATAAGTTGGATAAGGGTCTTGAAAAAACAAAGGAAAGTGTCTTCAGGAAGATGTCCCGCGCTATTGCTGGTCGTTCCCGTATCGACGATGAGGTTCTTGATGCGCTGGAAGAGGTGCTTATTACTTCTGATGTTGGCGTAGAGACTACCCTCAAAATAATTGAGCGAATTCAGGAGCGAGTGGTGAAGGAAAAATTCTTAAGCGCTTCCGAGCTCAACTTCATCCTGAAAGATGAGATTTCTCTAATGTTGGAGGAAAATACTGCTGGAAAGGAACTAAACACGGAGTTTTTGGCAGCTGATGGACCCTATGTGATAATGGTGGTTGGGGTAAATGGTGTTGGCAAAACCACAACAATAGGAAAACTTTCAAACATGTTTACCCTAGCTGGCAAAAAGGTGGTGATTGGCGCAGCCGACACCTTTCGCGCTGCTGCAGTAGAGCAGCTGGTCGTTTGGGCGGAACGTGCCGGAGTTGAAATTATTAAGCAACAAATGGGTTCCGATCCAGCCTCTGTGGCATACGATACGCTGACTTCGGCAATCAAGAAAAATGCAGATATTGTCATAATCGACACGGCAGGTCGTCTTCACAATAAGGTGAATCTAATGAACGAACTCACCAAGATTAAAAATGTGATGAAAAAGGTGATTCCATCTGCTCCGCAGGAGGTGTTACTTGTTCTCGATGGCTCCACTGGACAAAATGCATTTGAGCAGGCAAAGCAGTTTACAAGGGCTACAGAAGTAAATGCGTTAGCTATTACCAAGCTGGATGGCACGGCCAAGGGGGGTGTTGTGATTGGCATATCCGATCAGTTTAAAATTCCCGTTAAATACATTGGTCTTGGCGAAAGTATCGGTGATTTGCAAATATTTGATAGAAAGGCATTTGTTGATACTCTTTTCAGGTAGTTATTATTACTGTTATTAATTTTGAAAAAAGGGTTTGCTATTTTGTTATGCAGGCCCTTATTTGTTCTGAATGAAAGGGTGGTTTATGCAAACTAAAAATCAAAGAATAAGCGTTGTTACCCTAGGGTGCTCCAAAAATATTGTCGATTCAGAGTTTATAATGCGGCAGCTGCAGGCTTCCAATTTCCAAGTAATGCACAACAGCAACGATAAGGTAGACATTGTGCTAATAAACACCTGTGGCTTTATTGGAGATGCTAAAGAAGAATCTATTGCCATGATTCTTAAATACGCCGAGGAAAAGCAGCAGGGCCATATACAGAAACTGTTTGTTTTCGGCTGCCTATCGGAAAGATATAGGCTGGAGCTAGAGACTGAGATACCCGAAGTGGATGGATTCTTTGGTGTGAACGAGTTCAAATCAGTTGTTCAGATACTCGGTGCAAAGTACCGCAGTGAGCTCCTTGGCGAAAGAATGCTTACAACCCCTTCTCATTATGCATTTTTAAAAATTTCTGAAGGCTGTTCTTGGGGATGTTCCTACTGTGCTATCCCATTAATACGAGGGAAACACCTATCGCGAACCGTTGAGCAGCTGGTTCAAGAAGCTGAAAAATTGGCTACGGCAGGAGTGAAGGAGCTAATTGTCATTGCTCAAGATACAACGTTTTATGGCATGGATTTATACGGAAAGCGTAGAATATCAGAACTCCTAAACCAACTGTCGACAATTGCAGGTATTGAGTGGATTCGGCTACACTATGCTTTTCCATATCAGTTCCCTGACGATTTAATTGACACCATAGCCTTGAACCCCAAAATTTGCAGCTACCTCGACATTCCGTTCCAGCATATTAGTGACATCGTTTTGAAAAATATGCATAGAGGAATCAGTAAGGCAGATACCTATGACCTAATAGGTCGTCTTCGGGCTAAGATTCCAAATCTTGCTCTCCGAACTACTTTGTTGGTGGGACATCCCGGTGAAGGAGCAGCTGAATTTGAAGAACTCTGCAAATTTGTTCAGGAGGTTAAGTTTGACAGACTTGGCGTTTTTCCATACTCAGAGGAGGAGGGAACGTTTGCTGCCAATAATCTAGAGGATACGCTCTCAACGGAAGAAAAAATTCGCCGTGCAGGAATCATAATGAAGCTTCAGCAGAAAATATCAGAGGGTCTAAATGCTGATAAGGTAGGAAAGAGTTATCAGGTGCTTATTGATTCTGAGGATGATGAGTTTTACCTTGGGCGGACTCAATACGATTCACCAGAGGTAGACGGAGAGGTGCTCATAAAGAAAAAAAATGAGAAGCACCTTGAAATAGGGAACTTCTATGAGGTCGAAATTGTTGACTCTCTTGAATATGACCTTATTGGAAGGGTGAAATAAAAAAAGCGTGACTAATCACGCTTTTATCGCTATACTAATTCTTTGGCCACCTTAATAGCTGCTTCATAGTTGGGTTCATGTGTCACCTCTGGAACATACTCTACGTAGCGAACAATATTGTTTTTATCAACAACAACAACTCCGCGTGTTAATAGCCGTAGTTCCTGAATTAGGAATCCATACTTCAGCCCAAAATCAACATCCTTGTGGTCGGAGAGAGTAACAATCCGATCGATACCTTCGGCACCACAATAGCGACCTAGTGCGAAAGGAAGATCGTTAGATATTCCAATGATTTGAATTTTATCGCTAAGGGTTGAGGCCTCCTTGTTGAAACGGTGATTTTGTGCGGAGCATACGGATGTATCAACCGAAGGAAAAACAGAAATGATCTTCACTTTGCCTTCATAATTGGAGAGTTTTACTGGTTTAAGTCCACTGCTTAACACCGTAAAATCTTCGGCTGCCTGCCCAACCTTAACCTCCTTGCCAATAAGCGTTATGGGATTTCCTCCAAATGTGACTTTTACACTATTCTTTTCCATGATTAACTATATTTTTAAAAAAAAGCGACATTTCTATGTGTCGCTTTTTAAACAGGAAATTAATCGTTTTGTTCATCAACTTCGGTCAAGCTACTTTTTCCGAGTTTGATATTTAGTTCGTCTTTACCCTTAGTGTAGCCTACACTTATAACGCTATTGAGCGCCAATGTTCCCTTGATAATAACCTCTGCTAGGGGGTCTTCAAGATACTTTTGAATGGCACGCTTTAAGGGACGAGCACCAAACTGAATATCGTAGCCCTTATCCACCAGAAAGTCTTTAGCTGCAAGATTTACCTTAACATTGAACCCCAAGCTAATCACTCTATCGATTAGCCCCTTCAGCTCAAGATCGATAATTTTATGCAGCTCCTTTCGCTCTAAGGTGTTGAACATCACAATGTCGTCAATACGATTGAGAAATTCAGGTGCAAAAGCTTTTCTCAAAGCCTTTTGCACTAGACTTTTTGAGTATTCATTGGGTGCATCTGATTTTGCCTGTGTCGAAAACCCAACTCCCTGTCCAAACTCCTTTAACTCTCGACTTCCAATATTGGATGTCATAATTACAATTGTATTCTTGAAGTCGACCTTTCGTCCCAATGAGTCGGTGAGCAAGCCTTCATCCAGCACCTGGAGCAAAATGTGGAAAACATCTGGGTGAGCTTTTTCTATCTCATCAAGCAGTACAACGGAGTATGGCTTTCTCCTTACTTTTTCAGTAAGCTGGCCTCCCTCTTCATAACCGATGTATCCGGGAGGTGCTCCAACGAGACGAGAAACGGAAAATTTCTCCATATACTCGCTCATGTCTATCCTGATGAGGTTATCGGTTGAGTCGAACAGATACTTCGCCAAAACCTTGGCAAGTTGTGTTTTACCGACACCAGTTGGACCGAGAAAAACGAAGGTTCCAATGGGTTTAAGTGGATCTTTTAATCCTGCTCTATTTCGTTGGATAGCCTTTACAACCTTTCCGATGGCTTCATCTTGACCAATAACCTTTGTTCTTAACTCGTCAGCCATTACCAGCAACCGTTCACCTTCTGCCTGGGCAATACGCTGAACAGGAACGCCGGTCATCATGGCAACAACCTCTGCAACCTTTTCCGCATCAACCGTTTCTCGATTCTGGGAAAGTTCCTTTTCCCACTTTTTCTGTTCTTGATCAAGGAGTTCGGAAAACTGACGCTCTCTATCGCGGAAGGAGGCAGCCATTTCAAAGTTTTGGTTCTTCACCGCCTTAAGCTTCTCATTGCGAGTTTCCTCAATTTGTTTTTCGAGCATGACGACGCGTTCGGGCACCTTTATGTTGGCAATATGTACCCTTGATCCTGCTTCATCCAAGGCATCAATTGCCTTATCAGGCAAGTGTCGATCGGAAATGTATCGTTGCGTTAACTTCACGCAGGCATCAATAGCCTCAGGGGTATAAATTACATTGTGGTGATCTTCATACCGCTCTTTAATGTTGTTCAATATCTCATAAGTCTCTTCCGGGGAGGTTGGCTCCACCATTACCTTCTGAAAGCGACGCTCAAGTGCTCCATCTTTCTCAATATGTTCACGATATTCATCAAGGGTGGTGGCCCCAATACACTGAATTTCGCCTCGTGCCAGTGCTGGTTTAAGCATGTTGGCTGCATCGAGCGAACCTGTTGCTCCTCCAGCACCAACAATGGTGTGAATTTCATCGATGAATAGAATAACATTGCTCGTTTTTGCCAATTCGTTAAGAATGGCCTTCATGCGCTCCTCAAACTGTCCTCTGTATTTTGTACCAGCAACAATGGCTGCTAAGTCAAGCGCAACAACTCGCTTGTTAAATAGTACTCTAGAAACTTTTTTCTTCACAATTCTCAAGGCAAGACCTTCGGCAATAGCAGATTTTCCAACCCCAGGTTCTCCAATGAGGATGGGGTTATTTTTCTTTCTCCTGCTTAGAATTTGGGCAATACGTTCAATCTCACGTTCACGGCCAATTATTGGATCAAGCCTATTTTCCTCAGCTGCCTTGGTGAGGTCGATACCAAAATTATCGAGAACGGGGGTATCGGACGAAGGCCTTCCACCAGGCTGTGGTGTGCCCTTTGGAACTCCAAATTGCTCCTTTTCATCGTCATCGTCGGAGTAGTCTGCCCTTGACTGAACCTGGCTTCCCTCTAACTTATTTCTAACCACAAAGTAGTCGATGTTAGATTCAGCAAGCATTAAGGAAACCATGCTGCCCTCATCCTTTAAAATAGCGAGCAGGAGATGGGCCGAGTTGATGGATTCACTTTTCAGCGATCTCGCTTCCAAAAATACGAGTTTAAGGGCCCTCTCCGCTGATTTATAAAGATTTAAATTTTCCAACTCAGAAAGATCCATAACCATATCGGTTCGTATTCTTTCTTCAACTAGTTGTTTAAGTGCTTGTATATCTGCACCTAACGATTTAAGTATGTCAACCGCGATACCCTCGCCTTCACGCAAGATTCCGAGGAACAGATGCTCTGTCCCTATGGAAGGATTTCCAAGTCGGATAGCTTCCTCCTTGCTATAGCTAAGGATATCTTTTATTCGTTTTGAAAAGTTAGAGTCCATATATACTCCTTTGTTGAAAATTTGCACTAAAATAATACAATTAACCCAAAAATGAGGTTGTTGTTTAACATTTACTTTGTGTTTCAACGAAAGTTAGCCTTTTTTCTTCTCCAAAGGATTTATTCCTGTTATAAAGCTCAAAATTTGTTGATAAATAGGTAGGTCAACACCCTAAAAATCCATAATAAATGAGTACTTTAGCACGCTAATAGAAAACGAGAAAGCATCTGATTATGGCTGAAGGAGAAAAGATTCTGAAAATTAATATTGAGGAGGAGATGAAATCTGCCTACATCGACTATGCGATGTCGGTAATCGTATCTCGTGCTCTTCCTGATGTTAGGGACGGGCTAAAGCCAGTGCACCGTAGGGTATTATTTGGAATGTCAGATTTAGGGTTAATGGCAAATAAACCCTACAAAAAATCGGCACGTATTGTCGGAGAAGTACTTGGAAAGTATCACCCACATGGTGATACTTCGGTGTACGACGCCATGGTTCGTATGGCTCAAGAATGGTCACTCCGGTATCCTCTCGTTGATGGGCAGGGAAACTTTGGTTCAGTAGATGGCGATAGCCCAGCAGCTATGCGTTATACCGAAGCTCGCTTGAAAAAAATAGCAGAGGAATCCTTAGCTGATATTGATAAGGATACTGTAGATTTTAGACTAAACTTTGACGATTCGCTCGAGGAACCAACTGTACTACCGACTAGAATCCCCATGCTATTAGTAAATGGAGCATCGGGAATAGCAGTTGGTATGGCAACCAATATGGCTCCCCATAACCTGAGAGAAGTTGTAGATGCAACCTGTGCATACATTGATAACCGGGAAATAACTATTGATGAACTATTGAAGTATGTGAAAGGGCCTGATTTCCCAACAGGTGGTACTATTTATGGTTATCAAGGAGTAAAAGAGGCATTTGAAACAGGACGAGGGCGTATTGTTATACGAGCAAAAACTGAGCTGGAATTTACAGATAGCGGTAGGGCTAAAATCATTGTGAATGAGATTCCCTATATGGTCAATAAGGCAGAAATGATTAAGAAAATTGCCGATTTGATCAACGATAAGAAGCTTGATGGTATCTCCTATATTAATGATGAGTCCGATCGTAACGGAATGCGCATCGTTATTATCCTCAAAAAGGAAGCGGTTGCAAATGTGGTGCTGAACAATCTATATAAATTAACCCAACTACAATCTTCATTTGCGGTTAATAACATTGCCCTAGTGGATGGCAAACCAAAGCAGCTCAATTTAAAAGAGTTGATAGCCTGCTTTGTCGATCACCGGCACGAGGTAATCATGCGTAGAACCAGGTATGATCTTGATCAAGCAGAAAAGCGAGCCCACATACTAGAAGGCTTACTCATTGCGCTTGACCATATCGACGAGATTATTGCATTAATTCGTGCATCTGCAACTCCCGATGCTGCCCGCGAAGGATTAATGACCAACTTTAACCTATCCGATATTCAGTCAAGAGCAATCATTGAGATGCGTTTACGTAGCCTCACAGGCCTTGAACGTGATAAGATTAAGGAGGAGTACGACGAGTTGATGCAAAAGATTGATTTCTACAAACAAATCTTAGTGGATGTTAGCCTCCAGATGAAAATTATTAAAGATGAACTCATTGAAATAAAGGAGAAGTATGGTGATGATCGTAGAACAGAAATCATTCGACATGCTGAAGAGTTTAATCCGGAAGATTTCTATGCCGATGATGATGCGGTAATCACTATATCACACTTAGGCTACATTAAAAGAACCCCGTTAACTGAATTTAAAACACAAAATAGAGGAGGCGTCGGCACAAAGGGTTCCACTACGCGTGATGAGGACTTCATTGAGCACATTTTTGTTGCCTCCATGCACAATACCATGCTACTTTTTACAGAAAAAGGTAGGTGCTTTTGGTTGAAAGTCTACGATATTCCAGAAGGGGCCAAAGCAACCAAAGGTAGGGCTCTTCAGAATATTATTAACATTAAGCCTGACGATATGGTAAAGGCTTATATTAATGTTAAGAAACTAACTGACACAGAATATATTACTTCAAATTATATTATCCTTTGCACAAAGAAGGGTATTATAAAAAAGACCTCACTTGAAGCTTACTCTAGACCACGTCAAACTGGTGTAAATGCTATTACTATTAAGGATGGGGACCAACTCATCGAGGCTAAGTTAACTGATGGGCAGGAGCATATATTACTGGCTGCTCGTGAAGGTAAAGCGGTACGATTCCCAGAAGGCCAAGTAAGACCCATCGGAAGAACAGGCTCTGGCGTTAAGGGTATAAGCATTACTGCAGCTGACGAAGTAGTTGGTATGGTTTGCACCGACGAGAATGTTCAGGATATTCTTGTTGTTTCCGAGAAAGGTTTTGGCAAGCGCTCTAAACTAGACGATTATCGAATAATCCGCAGAGGAGGCAAGGGGGTTAAAACTCTCAATATCACAGATAAAACCGGCAAACTTATAGCAATTAAGGGCGTTACGGATAACAACGATCTAATGATCATAACGAAGTCCGGCATTACAATTCGCCTGCATATTAGCGATATCCGGATTACTGGTAGGGCAACGCAGGGAGTGAAGTTAATTAATCTTCGCAAGCAAGATGAAATAGCCGCTGTTGCCCTTGTTCAGAAAGGTGATGACGAGGAGATTGTAGACCTGATTACAGAATCACCGCTTGAGGAATAATTTATATTTACTAATATTACACAATTATCTAATTACTAACCCAATCTGATACACCAATGAAAAAGTATCTTTTAACGGTAACAATAGCTCTTGTTGGCCAAGTAGCATTTGGGCAGGTTACAGGGATTCCTAATGCCGACCAAGTTAAGAGCAAGTTTGAAAAGAGCACTAAGGACATTGAAAACCCTAAGAAAGCTGATAATCCCAAAACATGGATTAATAGGGGAGAGGTTTACTTGGATGCCATTGATGTTCATAGCTATGAGCTGAGGATGAATATGTCAATCCAAGAGGTAAAGCTGATGTATGGTTCACCCACCTCGACTAACCAAGTAGAGATTAATAGTGAGCCATTTGAGGAGGATGTATATCCGTATTTTAGCCTCTATGTATCAGGGGGTAAAGTTGCGTTTTGGAAGGAAACTAATCAGTTTGTCGACAGCGCTTATCACAATGCATACAAATCCTTTGATAAAGCTTACACGCTAGATTCAGACAAGAAGCAGACCAAGAAAATTGCAGAAGGTCTAAATGCTTTGGCTCTAAAATACAACGTTTTAGCCATGAACTTTTATACTCAAAGGGACTATGCTCAAGCATTTCATGCCTTTGAGGGGTCTCAACTTTGCACAAGCAATCCAGCTGTTGACAAACTCGATTCTGCCATTATCTACTATGCTGGAGTAACTGCTCAGCTTGCAGGTAAATGTAATGAAGGCATAAAGTACCTAGAAAAAGCTCGCGAAATAAACTATACTAATAGTGGTGAACTTTATTACTATCTGTATAACTGCAATATGGCTGATGGCGATACTGCTAAAGCAGGCGAAGAAATAGAAAAAGGATTTTCTCTTTTTCCAACTAACAAAACCTTAATGCTTTCCTTGATTAACTATTACATTGTTAAGAATGAGAGTCCAACAAAGGTTATTAACTATCTTGATAAGGCCATTGCAACAGATCCAACCAATGCATCTCTATATTTTGCAGAAGCAGCTCTCTACGAGAAATTACCAGACTTAGAAAAGGCTGCAGAGTCCTACAAAAAAGCAATTGAAATTAGCCCAGAATATTTTGACGCATATTTCAACTTAGGTGTAATGTATTACAACGAGGGTGCTGTTAAGGTTGAAGCTGCAAACAAGTTGCCTATGGAGGACACAAAGGGATACGATAGCCTTCTGGTTCAAGCTGATACATACTTTAAAAAGGCGTTACCTTACATTGAAAAATCATATCAGTTGCATCCGAACGAATTAGTAGTGGTAGAAACGCTCAAGAATTTGTATTTCCGCTTTAGAAATGATAGCGATGAAATGATGGCAAAGTTTAAGGAGTTCCAAGAGAAAAGCAAAGCGCTTAAGGGGAACTAGAACTTAAAATATATCGCAGTAATAGAAGGGGGACTCGTTCTCCCTTCTATTACATCATACTACTTAACATAATATTAATTATAGGACTATAATTAGATATCACGCAAACTCATTAATGCTCTTTTTTTACTGCTAAAATCAGCTGCAATAATTTTGTAGTCCAATATAATTCCCTCACTAAATAAACATGTCATTGTTAATTAATGTATTACCTTATCCACATTTTTTTTATTTTCCATTGAAAATACCTCTTGCATATTCATTTTTTAGTGTATAATTGCAAAAAAAATCAGGGCAATTCGTCTATGGAAAAGAAAGTTAAAAAACGTGTCATCACCAACGTTAAGAATTTAACCTTACAGCAACTTGAGTTGGTTAAAGCAAAATATCCAAGTGGCTATTGGGATTTTATAAAGAAATTTGAAAAGCCAAATGGTGATTTCTTTTATTACTTTACCATAGATGATGAGGACGCTAGCTACCTAGTTAAGGTAGATGTGAAGATTGATAATAAGTCTAAGGATGACGATGACAAGGATTTCTATGGCGAGGAGGAAGATATTGTTACTGGAGCAGATAATCTAGCGGAACAGCAAGATGAAAGTTCCTTTGACGAATATGATGAGGATTAAGTGGATTAGAAAAATCCACTTTTTTATTGTGATAGAATTAGTTTTCCCTTCCGGAGGCCGATAACTTGACACTGAATTTTTTCTCCCACTTGTGGTAGATTTTCATCGGACCACATAAACGATGCCTTCTTCTGTAACCTATCAATAACAGTTACCAGAACTATATCAGTATTATCTTCTTGCCTGGTAAATTGCGTCACATCTACTATTTCAAAGAAATACTTATTCCCAATAATATACTGAGGATGTTTTGGTTCTAAGTAATAGTATCCATTTCTACCCCTCCTTGTAACCAATGCTGAAATGGTTTGACCAACACTTAGTCCGTAATGCTCATAATCTTTTGCCAAAATAAAATGCCGAGAGCCATTGCTTACCGATACTAGAATCAAATTCTTCTTTCCATCCGAATGTAAATATTCACCTGCAATATGAAAATCATACCATCTACCAGCTTCAAGATTGGCACCATCAACAACATCTTTCCCAAATTCCAAATACAATTGTCCTTTTTTGATGTCTTTTACAAGGCAAGTAATTGTTTTGGCTGATATAGTTGATTTATAGACATTTACCTCTATCTTATTTCCAAGTTTGTCAAGAACAATAGCCACCTCTGCCCTTTCCCCGTTTTGTAAACTACAGGCTTCAACCTTAATAACCTCGAAAGAGTAAGTATTCCCTACCTTATAGAATGGGTTTTCTGGTTCAAGGTATATCTTGCCAGAACAGCTAATTTTATCAATCTTACAGGCTATTTTGCCACCTACTTTGATTCCATATGCAGAATAAGGATGGCTTGGCAGCAAGAACTTACCTCCATTGGGACCTTCCAGCACAAAGAAGGATTGCTCTGAATCTGGTTCAATGCGCTTCAGAGCCAAAACGTTAAATATAAATGTTTCTCCCTCTAACAGTGCCATGTGGATTTTGTTAGGTTATGTAGAGATGGTAATTGTCAACCTTTTCCTTAACCAAGCCAATAATAGAAGCCTGTACAGCACCACTTTGCCTTAGTTTTAAAATGGCGTCCTGAGCCAAAGATGCATTTATTCCAAAAACAATTCCTCCTGATGTTTGTGCATCAGCCAACAGCGCCCGGTAGGCAAATGGAACGCTTGGTGCAAAATAGGTTTCGCTCTCGGCATACTTTAAATTTCGAAATGTAGCACCGGGAATACATCCATCATCTGCCAAACTGTATGCCTGGGAAAGATAAGGAACAGATGATGCTTTAATATGAATGGAAACTTTGCTTGCACGTGCCATTTTGAGCGTATGGCCTAAAAGTCCAAATCCAGTAACATCTGTTCCGCCCCTCACACTACCATGCTGGAATGAATCAAGTACATTGGAATTTAGAATTTTCATGTTTTCGAGTGCTTGATGGTATGACTCTTCACTCGCCAATCCAACTTTTTTCCCAGAAACCAGAATACCGCTACCAATAGGCTTTGTTAATATTAGAGTTTCACCAAGAGAAAGACCAGCGTTTGTAACAAGTTTAGTTGGATCGACCATTCCGATAACGGCTAATCCATACTTTGGTGGAGTATCATCAATGGTATGCCCCCCCACGAGCAAAGCCCCAGATTCCGTTACCTTACAGAGGCCACCCTCCAATATTCTTGCATACGCCTCTAGTGGCATTGTGGCAGGAAACATGGCAATATTAAGCGCAAGAAGTGGCTTCCCTCCCATTGCATAAACATCTGACAGTGAGTTTGCTGCTGCAATTTGACCAAATTCAAATGGATCGCTACAGATAGGTGGAAAGAAATCGGTGGTAAATATTAGCGCTTGATTTTCGGAAATTCTGTATACAGCAGCATCATCTTGGTTATCGATATCAACAAGAAGGTTTGGATCGGTTATTTTTGGAAAATGCTTTAGCACCTTTTCTAGCTCTGATGCCGGAAGTTTGGAGGAGCATCCGCCATATTCCACAAGCGAAAGTAAATCAATATCCATCAATTTCTTATATTTTAGTGATAGTTGCATTAAATCCAGCACCCTGCAGCTGCACAAATATTGCCTCCACCTCAGAGTCATTTACCTCAAGGCACATGCCACATTCGGCAGTAATATTGGTGGGAACTGGTCTAACCATTGCCTTAATATCCAAGTGCAAAAGGAGCTTTTCAGCCTTAATCACCATGCGAACATTTGGAAACAACAAAATGGTCATTGGCTTAGTTTTTACGGCTTAAACTCGCCTTTTCAATGGCATTTGTTAGATAATCTAGATCGTCCATCGTGTGAAAAGGTGAAAGTGAAATCCTTACCAATCCCAGAGGAAAGCTACCGAGTGTTTTATGTGCCAACGGTGCGCAATGCAAACCAGATCTCATTTCAAGGCCAAATAGTTGAAACAGCCGATATGCGGTATCGCCAGGATTTTCATTGGTGTAGCGAAATGAGAAGGTCTCCCCTTGTTTTTCTTTTTCATCTGCACAGTGGACCTCCAAACCTTCAATACTTTTAATATTTAAAAGCATCTCTACAAAACTTGTGTGTGAATGCTGAGGTATAACGTTTGCCATAAGGGCGCCTAAAAGTCCTGCAGTTCCAACCATATTTGGGGTTCCCGCTTGAAATTTATCAGGAAGGTTAGAAGGCATCTCAAAGCTATCGGAGTTGCTACCGGTGCCTCCAAAAATAAGGGGCTCAATTGTCTCTGGATTCTGCGCATAAAATCCTCCTATTCCAGTTGGCCCCATCAACCCTTTGTGACCTGTAAACGCCAGATAATCAATTCCTAATCGATCGCAATCAATATTAGAATGACCTGCACTTTGCGAGGCATCCACCAGAATTGGAATGGTGCCTATAGCTTTCTTAATTTCAGCAATTGGTTGAATAAGACCATTTACGTTGCTTTGATGATTAATAACAACCAAGCCTACCCGTGCATTGATCTGCTTTTTCAGCCCGTCAATATCAACTAACCCATCTGAAAAATGAGAAACTATGTGGAATCTAGTTCCAACAGTTTTCCGAATCATCTCCAAAGGGCGAGTAACAGCATTGTGCTCAAGTGGTGATATCAGGATATCCTTTCCCTTTAGATCCAAACCTTGGAGAATGGTGTTGATAGCCTGGGTCGAATTTGCTGAGAATGCGATATTTTCTGGCTGCCCAATACCAAAAAGAACGGCAAGTTTATCGCGCAGCTGCTCAACCAACGCTGTGGATTCCGCGGCTCTTGGATAACCACCTCTACCGTAGGTACCACCAAATGCTAAGTAATTCTGAATGAATTGACCTACTTCTGGTGGTTTTGGAAAGCTGGTTGCACCATTGTCGAAGTATTTCAGCAATTCCGGCATACTAGGGTTTTATAACTTTCTCGGCAGAATTTAGGGCGGTTACAATGCTATACATATTGGAAATAGTTGCAATCTCAATATCGCTCTTTATATCGAAATAATCTGCACAGGTGCCACAAGCTGTTAGCTGTACCCCTTTAGTCTTGAGCTGTTCCAACGACTGAATAATTGCTGATTGTTTAGTAGTTAGCAGTACGCCCGAGTTATAGAATATCACCTCCTCTGGAACCGTTTCTGCTTCAGCCAAGGCAACGAAGAAACCTTTCATGAGTATAGAGCCAAGTTCAGCATCACCCTCTCCCATTTTGTCGCTGGCTATCAATACCACGGTTTTTTCTTTAGCATGATTTTGTTGGGGAATTTGGCAGTAGTCCTCCGGCCTAGAATTTTCCAAGGAGGTCTGTTGTGATACTCCTTTTTTTACTGTAACAAAGTGAAGGTTACCCTCCTTTTTTGTATGAGAATCAACGCCATTCCCAATAAAATAGCTGGTTAAGTTAAAAACGGCTGTTTCATTATCGACAACAATTACAAGCGTTTCACCAATTGGTGCCTGCGTGAAGGCCTTTTTAGCCTCAATTAATGGTCGTGGGCAAAGTAAGCCTTTGCAATCTATGGTTAGCATTGGGTATCCATTTTATTTTCTTGGGTAAGTCTTATTGACTTAACTGCGACAAAATTACCAAAAAAGAATGGTTTTGTGTAGCGCCAACCTACTCCTTCATTCTTCTCTACAACCAAAATTAATAATGGACATTGATATTATGTAGAAAATGTGATTGACTACATCGTTAACAAAAAAGAAAAGCTAAATGTAGCAATGCCTTAAGTAAATCTTCGGATAAATAAGTTAACTTGCTGATTATTTAGATGTTTCAAGATTATAGAAAGTCTCTGAAATAGATTGATTGTCTTCAAAATAGAAGGTTTCGCCAAAAGCATGTACAGCCTTTATGAAAACGGTAATTATACCGTTCCTATTGTAGATTATTCGGGTTACCTTAACTCGAGGACGGTCATAGTTTTCCACCGTTCTTTCGTTGGAATAAATTTTGCTTAGGTTCATCTTTTCCACATCATCAATCTGCTCCCTCGCTTCCTTTAGCTGCGATGATTGTACTTGAATTTCAAGCTGTTTAAGTTTACGATCTTGAGCTTCCTTTCTAAGTTCGTCCTCCTTTTTCTTCTTTTCAGTTGCAAGTGTTTTCTGCCTAAACTCTTCCGCTTTTTGAACAGAATCCTGCAGCTGTCTTCTTTGAACCTCATCCTTTGCAAGCTGAATCGCTTGCTGTTGCTTTTTAATAGAATCAACTTTGGCAAGAGAGTCGGCTAGTGTTTTTTGCCTTTCCAATTCATTTATTTTTGCCTTTTGGAGTGCAAGCTGCCTATCCTGCTCATCTTTTTGCAAGGAATCAGCAATAGCCTTTTGGCGAGCCTGCTCCACAATCTTGGTCTCCGATGCCAATTTTGCTTGCGCCTCAGTCTTCTTCTGGTTTTCCAAAGCAATACGCGCTGCCTCCTCCTTAACTTTTTGGTCTGCCAGCTGCTTGGCCCTTGCATCCTCTGCCCTTCTCAGTGAGTCTTGGTGGGCCAATTCTTTGGCAGCCATCGCTGCCTTTAGGGCAGCCTGTTGTTTGGCAATGTCTTGGACTTTCTTCAAAGAGTCTGAAGCAGCTTTTTGGCGGGCTTCCTCCTGAGTCTTTGCCAATGCAGCGGTTTGCTGGCGTTGCAGCTCCACCTTTTGAAGGGAGTCAGCAGTAGCCTGTTTTTTTGCTTCCGCTGCTGCCTTGGCAACAGCCGTCAAATGCGCCAGTTCATCTGCCTTCTTTTGGGTTTCCAATGCAATGCGGGCGGCTTCTTCTTTAGCCTTCTGTTCAGCAAGCAGCTTGGTCTTTGTCTGTTCAACTCTTCGTAATGAGTCTTGATGGGCCAACTCTTTGGCAGCTATCGCTGCCTTCAGGTCCGCTTGTTGCTTGGCAAATTCCTGTGCTTTTTTCAAGGAATCTGCCGTTGCTTTTTGACGAGCTAACTCCTGAACTTTTGCAAGGGCAAGTGCCTGCTGATGCTGAAGTTCAACCTTTTGAAGAGAATCTGCAATTGCCTTTTTTCGAGCCTCCTCCCTTGCCTTAGCTGCAGCAGCCAATTGAGCCTGTTCCTCAACTCGTTTCTGCGTTTCCGCTGCAATGCGTGCAGCCTCCGCCTTTGCTGTCTGATCTGCAAGAATTTTTGCCTTTTCATCGTTGACTCTTCTCAGCGAATCCTGTACCATCCTCTTTCTTGCTTCTTCTTTTGCAGCAAGAACCGCTTGCTGCTGCTTAATCTCTTCAACCTTTCTAAGAGAATCGGCAATTGCCTTTTGCTTAGCTTCTTCCTTTTGCTTGGCTTCGACAGCTTGCTGCGTCTTCGCTAAAGCGGCTTGCTGAGCAGCGAGCTGCTGTTGCTTAAGCTGTTCCGCAACTTTTGCTTTTGCATCATCCTTTGCTTTCTGCTCAGCCTCTTGCTTCTTTTGAGCATCGGCCTTAACCAACTCCAGCTCCTTATCGGCAATTTTTTGTTTTACCGTCATGGAATAATCTGTATCATAGCCGAAGGTTCCAGCATCGGCATTGTACTTGATTTTACCAACTGGATTATTGAACATTTCAACATCAACACCTTCTGTTTTTGGCGGTAAGTCTACGGCAAACTCGAGGTATACAGATTTTGGTTTAACATTTTCCGGAAGGCGGGTGTCAATGGAGATTATCTTGGTAACAAAGCCATCCTTCTCAAATTTTACAAGATACTGCGATCCATAATCAAGATCGATTGCAAAAGTATTTGTAATCTCAACGGGACTTTGCGCAACTCCATCCTTAACAAGAGTGATATTTGCTCCTTTCAGCTTGGTGTTTAACAGCCCGACTTTCCCCCCAATAGATAGAAAATTGCTTTGAGCATTAAGTCGATTGGGAGCAAATAAACCACCCACAATGAGCAGGATAACCACTAATAATTTCGCTAGTCGAAGTTGGCCGTTTAAGTGCATATAAATGTTGGTCAATTGGATGCTAATATAGAAATTTAGCGCCCAACTGCCCCAATACTTATCTACTTTTTTGAAACATTTGTGATTCTCCAAGGTATCTGCTTGGTTGAATAGCATATTCTAAGAAACAGTTTTTCTAAAAGCTTTAATTGAAATTGTTAGGCTTACTATAGCAAAGATTGTCATTGCCAACAACTCCTGCCGTATTTCATAAAACCCAGATCCTTTCAATATTACCATCCTAATAACGCGCATAAAGTAGGATATTGGGTTAATTACGTTTACCTCTTGCGCCCATCGCGGCATACTTTCAACCGAAGTAAATATGCCGCTCATTAGAATAAAAATAAGCAAGAAGAAGAACGAAACGAACATAACTTGCTGCTGAGTATCAGACAGTGCCGCAATTAGAAGGCCAAGCCCCAAAACGGCAATTAAGTAGATGGCGGTGAAGCTGTAGAGGACAAAAAAACTGCCCTTTACTTGGAGGTTGAATAGCACAAAGCCAATTAGCAGCCCAAAAGATAGCTCGATGATGGCAATAACCCAGAATGGAAGAAGCTTGCTGACTATAAAGCTTGATTTTTTTAATGGTGTAACATTAAGCTGCTCAATGGTTCCCAACTCCTTCTCCTTCACCATATTTATTGCCGCCATAAAAGAACCCATAATGGTCACTAAAATCACCAAAATACCAGGAAGCATGAAGAGTTTATAGTTCAGTTCTGGGTTGTACCAGTAGGCAATATCTGCTTTAATGGGCATGGTTATCTTTTGTCCTGGTATTAAGTGGTCTTGGTTGAAATGGGTAATAATTGTGTTGGAATAGCTATTTATTAGGCCTGCAGCAGAGGCATTTATGGCGTTTATCTCAACCATAACAGATGCATTGTGTTTAACGACAATGTCCCGCTCAAAATCACGGGGAATTGTTAAAATCGCATCAGCCTTCCCCTTTTCAATTGCTGTATAAGCCTCATTCTCGGAATTAGTGGATAAAACTGGTGTAAAGAAAGGTGAATCCGAAAATCGCTTTACCAGCTCCTGGGAACTTTTGGACATGTCGAAGTCCATTATGGCTAAATTTGTGTTCTTGAGGTCAAATGTTGCAGCATTTACAAGTATAATCAGCTGAAGTATTGGAACGCCCACCATCATCTTCAGCATGGTTTTATCGCGAAAAATTTGAGTAAACTCTTTTTCCAAGAGAAATAGAAGTGATTTCATGTGGACTAGTTTAAACGTTCCTTAAACTTGATAATGCTAAGCGATAGAAATGTAAAAATCATGGCAATTAGTATCAGCGTTTCCTTCCATATTACAAAAATTGAAGCACCCTTCAGCATCACCGCTTTTGCAACAACGATATACCAACGTGGAGGCATTATCAATGTTAGATATTGCAGTATTTTTGGCATATTCTCAATTGGGAAAATGAAGCCCGAAAGCAGCGTAGTTGGAAGCATAAGTGCAAACATGGAAATAAACATGGCCATCATTTGATTTTTGGCTATGGTGGAGATAAAAATGCCAAGGGAGAGCGCAAGCATAATGTATAGCAACGATTCAAATAGCAAGAGTATGATGCTTCCTCGTATTGGCAGCCCAAAAACAAATATTCCCAGTAATAATATAACCACCGCGTTTAAAAATGCTAGGAGGAGATATGGAACAACCTTCCCGAGAATGATATGGTAAGGTTTTAGTGGAGAAACAAGTAGAATCTCCATGGTTCCAAGTTCCTTTTCTCTAACTATTGATACAGATGTCATCATTGCCGAAACAAGCATTAGAATCAAGGCCATTGTGCCGGGAATAAACATAAAAACATCCTTAAGATCGGAGTTGTAAAGCATCCTTGTTTCCGCTTTAATACCCTGTTCCTTCTGGTCTTGAGTTAAAATGTTGTTTGCTGCATATGAATTGATAATACCATTGGTATAGGACGATAGCATGGCTGCCGTATTCGGTTCTGAGGCATCGGTAATAATATGAACTTTTCCTTGGTCTCCTTGACCTATGTTTTTGGCAAAGTTTGGCTCAAAAACAACAATCTCCTTCACTGCATTAAGGCGAAAAAGCTCCTCATATTGGGATATATCATTAATATCGCTTTTTAAAACAAAATAGCCGGAGGAGGTCAACTTATTACTAATTTCACGTGTTTGGTAGTCTAATGATTTATCGTGAATGGCAATGGCAGCATCCTTGATTTCGTTTTTGATTACGTAACCGAAAATTAAAATTTGCGCAATGGGCATTCCAAACAGTATGAGTAGCGTCCTCCTGTCGCGGAAGATGTGCCGGAACTCTTTTTTTACAAATGCTATGAAATATTTCACGTTTGGTCGTTTTAAATTTTCAGGAATCCATTATTTCCAATCGGGTCTTGCTATTCTAATGAATACATCGTTCATGGAGTCGGACTCATACTTCTGTTTCAATTCTAAAGGTGTTCCTAGCGCGTCAATTCTACCATCGACCATTATACTTACTCGCTGGCAATATTCAGCCTCATCCATATAGTGAGTGGTAACCAATACCGTAATGCCCTCATCTGAAGCAGCGTAAATCAAATCCCAAAACTGCCTACGGGTGATGGGGTCAACTCCGCCAGTGGGCTCGTCGAGAAAAACAATTTTAGGTTGGTGAAATATGGCAACCGAAAAGGCAAGCTTCTGACGCCAACCAAGAGGGAGGTCGGCAATTAATGTTTTTTTTGAGGTGAACATACCAAGTTTATTGAGCAAAAAATCGGTTCTTTCAGCAATCACTCTACGCTGCATACCATAAATACCAGCGTATAGACGTATATTTTCCTCCACCGTAAGGTCTTGGTACATGGAGAACTTCTGGCTCATATACCCGATAGACTGCTTAATTTTCTCACGTTGATGAAACGCGTCAAACCCGGCCACCTCCAACTTTCCAGATGTTGGCTCCAATAACCCGCACATAATTCTTATGGCAGTTGTTTTTCCAGCACCATTGGCGCCAAGAAAGCCAAAAATTTCACCCTTTTCCACCTCAAAGTTCAAATTACTGTTTGCCACAAAATTCCCGAACTTTTTAGTTAGGTCAACAGCCTTAATTACCTTGTTATCTGAATTATCCATTGCGTATTATTCTGATAGCATCATAAATGAATCTTCAATACCTGCCACTATGGGGATTATTTTTGCATCGGAAAAACCGCTTGAACTTAATCCACTCTGCAATTCATGAATGCCAGAGTTAGGTTTGAGGGAAACGTGTAACACCTGTCCAAAGCGGTAAACTGAATTGATGTACTTTTGCTTACGCAATACCTCCTGTATCTTACTCATTTTGCCACCCGAAACTGCAAACAGAGGAAATGGGTATTGAGCATTTATCCGTTCAACAGTGTCTTCTACCAGCAGCTTCGACTGGCTCATCAAGGCAACCTTATCACACAAACTAGCCTCGTCCATATAAGGCGTCGACACTACAATCGTAATACCATAGTCCTTGAGTCGCTTGAGCATTTGCCAAAATTCTCGTCGGGAAACTGCATCCACACCAGTAGTCGGTTCATCGAGAAATAGTATTTCTGGCCTATGTACAAGTGCACAGCTCAATGCCAACTTTTGCTTCATTCCCCCGGAAAGTTTGCCGGCCGGACGATCCTTAAATGGCTCAATTTGGCTGTAGATATCCTTAATGAGGAAGTAATTTTCCTTTAAGGAGGTTCCAAAAACTGTTGCAAAGAAATTAAGATTTTCCTCCACCGACAGATCTTGGTAGAGTGAAAACCGGCCTGGCATGTAGCCAATTTTCAATCGTAATTTCTTGTAATCGACGACCGGATCTAAACCACAAACTAGCGCCTTCCCACTATCGGGTGTAAGCAGAGAGGTAAGTATACGGAATAGTGTAGTCTTCCCGGCTCCATCGGGGCCAATTAGGCCAAATATATCCCCGTTTTTTACTGAGAAGGTTATGTTGTTGATGGCCACTGTCGAGCCATAACTTTTGCACAGCTTTTCTACAACAACACTGTTTTCCATGGTTACGCTCATTGCTAGTCTTTCTTAATAAAGCGGACCTCGCCTGGCATCCCTATTTTAAAACTGCCATCGTTCTTCACCCTCACTTTTACGGCATAAACCAACTTCACTCTTTCTTCGCGTGTTTGAACGATCTTTGGTGTAAACTCAGCCTCTGAAGAGATCCAGCTTACTATGCCCTTATTCTCTTTCAATGCATTTTGGTTATCGGTAACTACTACTACGCTATCACCAATATGAATTGAGCTAAGCTGATTTTCGGAGATGTAGACGCGAAGTGTGAGCTCATCCATGTCAGCAATGCGGTAGAGGCTTTTTCCAGGCGCGACGATCTCACCCATTTCTGCTAGCTTTACCAAAACAATCCCAGTGATAGGATTAATCACTTTGCAACGTGACAGCTGGTCCTTTGCTTGCATAAGCTGCATATCAATTGCTGTTGCTTGATCGGTAACCTCTTGCAGTTGAATATCTACAGCCTTCTTTTGAGCCTCAATAAGCTTAACCTGTCCATCCACATCGTCCATTTGCTTTGGGGTGGCAGCACCTTGAGCAAAAAGTTCTTTGATTCGCTTGTAGTCTTTATTTACATTAATAAGCTGCTGGGCATAAACGTTACCCTGTGCAGTAATTACGTTTTTCTGGGATTCGGTGGCCTTCAGCTGTGCTTGAAGCTGACGGACCCTAAGGTATGCCTGAACGCTATCAATCTGTGCAACCACCACTCCTTTTTGCAGCTGATTACCCTCTTCCACATTGAAGGAAAGTAGCTTGCCCTGCATTTCAGAAGAGATGGTAGTTTCTGTTGATTCAAATGTACCGTAAGCATCTGACTTAGGTTCACCACTCTGACATCCGTTTGAAAGTGCTGCAGCACTGATTATTGCAGCAATTAACTGAACTTTCATATATTGTAGTTTTAAATGTTAAAAACCTGAAATAATTACCTTGAGCACCTTTGCTTGCTGCAGCTGCAACCTATGTTTTTCCATCTCCAAGCGTGCTTGATATTCATTGTTGAGATCGGAAACATAGTCGCTTTCCCTTGCGGTATCGGTTTTTAGAGCCGCCAATGTTTCACCAGATATTTGACTTCGGAGATTCACTATTTGCTGGTCGCTTTCGAGCTGATTAGTAAGTTTTTGAATAATTAGATTCTGCTGATCAATTTTTAGGGTCATATTGGTCGTAACGGCACTTTTCTGGTCTTGCAGTTGACTTTGCGTAAGTCTAATCACTTGCCTGTCGTGCTTTGTCTTATTCCAATCCCAAATGTTCCATGATAATTTGGCCCCAACAAGATAGTACGTGTCCCACGAAGTTCCAAGCATATTGAGACCAGGTTTCCCATAACCGGCCTGACCAAATGCTGCAAGTTGGGGTCGACGATTAACTTTGGTAAGCTCTTCTAATGCATTTTGCTGGTTAATCTGAGCATCGATTGCGTTCAGTTCTGGCATAGAACCGTTGTAGGCAGGAATTGTGTCAGGAAAAGAGAATTTTGCGCTATCCGAAATAGCTACGCCGGAAAGAAGTGAGAGAACTTGCATCGCATAACTCTTTGCGGAGTTAATCTCATCAATCTGTTGTTTCACCTGTATTAGCTGAACTTTAATTATTGATTGTGACGATTTCATTAGAGTGCCACTCACAATCCCAGCATTTACATCACCTAAGCGCTTTTGTAGCACTTTAGCAAGGCTCTCTTGCTGTTGAAGACTGGCGTTGGCAAGAAGCACAGCAAAATAGGCGCTCGTAATCTGTGACTTAAGATCATGCATGTTAAGTTTTTGCTGAGCTTGCTGGCTTGCACCATTTGCTTCAGCCAGCATTCTTTGGCTAGAAGCAGCCCCACCATCGTAGAGCATTTGCGAAATATCTAGGTAAATCTTATGCTGATCCTTGCTCAGGTTAGGCTCAATAGCCTGGAATTGAGCCGGCATGGCGAGCTTAGTTACTGCAGATTGATAGGTAGACTGGCCAACCAAATTGACATGCGGATACCACATGATTTGGCTGTTCTGCTCTTTTAACCGAGTTATCGAATCAATAAGTGCGCCATTGGCTGCAAGAGGGTAATTCTCCTGAGATTTTTGCAAAAGAACCCAAAGGTTAGTTTCCTGTGCAGTTCCAGCGATACTCATAAGAAGCATCAAACCGGTGAAGATTCTTTTCATCCGTAAACTGTTTATTTTAGAGGTAAAAAATTAGCTGTTAAAGAATTGGTTAATGCTTTTTCATGGCCGACTTCACAAACATTATTACCACTTTCTTACGCTCTGCAAGCATTTGGTTAAACCGTTCGCTGTCACCATTAAATAGATTATACTTTATCATGGGAGCAGCAACAAAAGGAAAAACGCAAAGTGCTATAAGGTTCACAATAAAGTGCTCAGGTGAAATTGGTATTAAGGTTGCTCCCTCTTTATCAATATCCTGTTTTATTACTGTAGCAATATCCTTAAAATTGATGCTATTGCCCTTGAGTATTTGAACAAGATTTTCGGGATCACGATTCATCTCCTGCATAATAAATGCTGGAATAATGGGATTTTCCTGAATAAGAGAAAGATATCTGTCGATAAAGAATTCTATCTTATCCCAAAACGGCCTGTCTGCAATAATAAACTCCGCAATTGAGGGAAATGCATTTTGAACTGCTTCAATAAACACTTTTTCGAAAAGCAACTCTTTACTTCTAAAGTAGTAGTGAAGAAGAGCTTTGTTAATTTGTGCTTCGTCTGCAATTTCCTGCATTCTTGCTCCTTCCATTCCTTTTGCAATGAATACTTTACGAGCGGCAATAAGTATCCTGTCCTCGGTTTCTGTACTCAGCTCCTTATTCTTAACCATCGAGATTAACCTATTAGTTAAACTTATGCAAATATAGCTAGGTCTAATGCAATACTCCAAATATTTTAACCACTTTTTTTAACCACATGGTTAATTAATTTACAAAGAAAAGCCAATACATTATTTATCAATGTATTGGCTAAATATTAAATAGAGTCAGATGCTGCTGGATTAGTATCCATATTCGGAACCTCATCCACTCTTCCTCCAAGTGAAGTGTTAGTCTTTATCTCTTTGGGTTTTGTACAGTAGTAAACGGCTCCTCCAGTACCTCCCTTTGCCTCTAGATAGCTCTGTGGGTTAACCTTTACAATGCCACCAAGCGATGCAGATGCAAATACCTTGTCTGCAATTAATCCGTATGCTGCCACAATTCCTTTAGTAATTGCGCTGGGTTCAAGGCTACCAACTTTCCCAGTTGCATAAATTGTTGCTCCAAGCGATGCATGCAGCGTAGCAGTGGTTACATCGAGATTTATGCGCAAGTTGGAGGAGCTGCTAGCCTCCACATCAACCTTATCGCCAGTTACCGTTCCATTACATACGGTGTTGGCGGCTGCACCAACCTTAATTCCTCTAAGCACGGTGTAGGTAACGTATATTTTAACTGAAATTTGGTCGTAAATTCTGGGCTTCAGCTGAACCACAAGAGTTTGGCCATCAACTTTGGCTACCAAATCGTCAGATGAAATACCTTCCCCTTCTACCCTAATGTTTGGAGAATTTCCAGGCGTTAACTCCATATATATGTCGCCATATACCTCCACCTTATCAAAATCGGCCAACTTTCGAGAATAAGCAACCTGCCCATTTATAAATTGTGGAGCTATAGCCCCACACAAAAAGCATAGCAGGCCTGCGTAAATGAACTTTTTCATACCATAATCCGTTTTAATGATAGTCGATTACAAACAACTAAATAACGTCAAAAATAGGCTTTTCGTTCATTATTCAGAAAATAAGAGCAGATGGAAAAAAAATTAAAAAGAATGGCCATGTTTCCACTACCATCCTTTGTTTTTCCAAAGGAATCGATACCACTGCGCATTTTTGAGTCACGCTATAAGGAGCTGATTAAGGATGTAAAGGAGACCGGCATGACCTTCGGAATACCATTCATATCTCAAAAGGGGTTGTCTTCAATTGGAACAGAGGTAATTCTGGAAAAGGTTTTGGCTGAAAATAGTAAAGGCGAAATGGTTATTACCCTTAAGGGTATTGGTTTGTTTGAAATTGTGAATTATATGTCTCAACTTCCAGGAAAGCTCTACGGTGGCGGAGATGTATTTGCAAGGGAAACTTCCATTTATACCAATAATCCAGAAATAATGGTTCTGGTTAAGCGCCTTGGGATCAACATTAATGATTACCTTGGAACTATGACCACATCCTCAAAAACCGATATTTTTGACATTGCCAACAAAATATTTCTTTCACCCGAGGAAAAATACAAATTAGCAGCCTTTCAAGACCAGCAGAGCATCGAACTATTTTTGTTGAAAATTCTTAAATTCCAAGTAATTATTAAGAATCAGGAAGCGTTACTTCACGAAAATTTCAGCCTTAATTAGCAGTTTCTTCTGCTGGGAATTCCTCGTCGTTTTTAAACGAGTAAGAATCTGCATAATCCAACTCGGGAAGTGTTTTTAAGACCCCGTGCATAAAGTTACTAATTTTCGAAGGAAATTTGGATCCTACCCATGGGCTTGTATTTGTGAGAAAAACCCAACATACTCCATCGGGTTCCTTAACCAAAATGGCTGAAGTTCCTGCAAAGTTTCCGGTTCTAACTAACCTTCCCTCTTCTGTTGCTCTGATCCAGCCAATAGGAAGAAATCCTTTTGGCCTAGTAATCATGGTATCGACTAAATTTTGAGGAATTAAATCGGGTACCGATTTATCGCCATCTAGCGCAAGACCCAGCTTTATAAGATCTACTGAGTTAGCCACCCAACCTCCAGCTGCACTGAGGGTTTGAATATCGTATCCACCATTACTTTTGCTAACTAAATGGCCATTGCCATTAAATGGTTCAATTTTTTTTGCCTCTGGAACTTCGTAATAGGAAACTTCATCAGAAAATAGGCTATCTCGAGTAGAGTGGCCAATTGCCATGCTGTTAATTCCAAGTGGCTTGAGCAGATTTACTTCAACATACTGCTCGTATGGCATATTGGTAATTTTTTCAATTATTTTACCGAGCAAAGCATAACCAAAATTGGAATAGGAACTGTGAGTTCCTGGTTTAAAGTGTAAGCTCTTAGTGAAGACAAAACGGATAATGTCGTCCAACTTAAGAGGTTTTGGAACTCCTAACTGTTGAGCAATGTAGTCGGACATAAACATCTGATCACCGTAACGTGCACTCCACCCACCGGAATGGTTAAGCAACTCCCTGACGGTAATATCATACATTCGAACATCTTTAGGCTTTCCATAGGTCGAATCGGTCAATATGCCGTGTGGTCCAAATACTTTTTGGTCAAGGTTGATTTTATTATCCTCCACTAATCTCATGATTGCAGCCGCAGTAACAAGTTTCGATATGCTTGCTACCCTAAATCGGCTATAGGGTTCAACTGGGGTCTGCTTATCTATATCGGCAAATCCATACCCGCGGGCAAAAAGCAGCTTTCCATCCTTGGCTATAGCGACTGAAACTCCCTTTAAATTCCATTCGTGCATAAATCGGTCTACTTTCCCATCTATGGTTTTGAATGATTCAGAGTTGAAATCAGCATTGGAAAACCTTGGAGTGGCACAATTAAAGCAATCGCTATGGGATGCTTCCGAATTTGCAGATGATAAGGTGCTTTGAGTTGCAAAATCAAGAAACAGAAATGATGAAAGAAGGAAAATGGTTTTGAGAATGCGGCTCATTGGAGGAGGATTTTTTTTCGAAAGTAGCAATAAAAAACTCTAAAACTCAATAGACATGAGCCATATAACCAACTTAATAAGTGTTAAAAAAAAATGTCAGCAACTCAATAATTGCTGACATTCAATACAATAAGTATATTATGGTAATTGGTCACTTCAAATGAAACATTCGTCAATATTTTTTCAACACTTGCTTTAGCTTATCGATGAAACCGTCAATATCTGCTTCTGTTGTATCAAATGAGGTCATCCACCTAACTTCGGATCGCGAATCGTTCCAGATGTAGAAAAAATACTCCTTCTGAAGTTCAGCAATAGCTTGATGTGGCAAAATTGCAAAAATACCATTTGCCGTAACAGTCTGTGTAATAGTAATCTGCTGTATTTCTAAAAGTTTTTGTTCCAGCAGCTTAGCCATCTTATTGGCATGCCTTGCCGTTTCGAGATAAAAATCATCTTCCAGATAAGCAATGAACTGTGCAGAAATGTAACGCATTTTTGATGCAAGCTGCATCCCTTGCTTCCTAATGAATTTAAAATCGGCACCAATCTCAGGGTTAAGGATCACCACTGCCTCGCCGTACATCATGCCATTTTTAGTACCACCAAAACTTACAAAATCGACACCACAGTCGGCGGTAAATGCCTTAAAGGGCATATTTAGTGCGGCTGCAGCGTTGGATAATCGGGCACCATCCACGTGGAGCAGCATGCCATTTTGATGAGCCAGATTGGCCAAATTACTAATCTCTTCTGGTGAATAGAGCGTCCCCATTTCGGTAGTTTGACTTATGGAGATTACTTTGGGCTGTGAATGATGCTCAACACCGAAGTCATGCAGATGGTGCTTCACAAGCACAGGCGTTAGTTTGCCATCAAGGGTTGGCAGTGAGAGAAGCTTGCATCCTGTAAATTTATCAGGAGCCCCACATTCATCTACCATAATATGCGCAGTTTCAGCACAGATAATGGCGTTATAACTTTTTGTTGCAGCCATTAAGCCGGTGACATTTGCTCCTGTACCGTTAAAGACAAAGAATGGTTCCGAACTCGGGCCAAAGTGCTGTTTCAACAGAGAAATAGCCTTCTTTGTATAATCATCGTCACCATAACCAATTGCATGCCCCACGTTGGCTTGAACAATTGCGTCCATAATTCGAGAATGAACGCCTGAATTATTATCACTGGCAAAACTTCTAAACTGTTTCATTTCTTATATGATTTATGCGCCAAAATAGTTCAAATAATGAAAAAATCGTCGCAGTTTAGGCTAGATAATTACTTTTAATCGCAAGAAAAGTTGCCAAAGACATTCGGCTTTTCCTGCATACTGATAGTTTTTGCAATTACATTCCACCTATATCTGTTAATTGCTCTAATTTGGTAGAGGCAATATTGATATACAAACTGTTATTCAACACATTAAGAAACTACTTCAGGTAAAAGAAAGTAGTTCTTTGCGAGTCTACAAGTGCCAAATATTAATCTATGGTAACCTAAAACTCCGATGTAAAGTGAAACTGGATATCCGGAAATTTATCTTGTGCCATCTGCAATGCGTAAGAACTTTCGGCAAGGAATACCTCTCTGCCATGCTTGTCGAGGGCAAGCTGATTATACTTTCTTTTCCTAAAATCTTCGAGCTGCACCTTGTTCTTACTAACAATCCAGCAAGCTTTATATAAGTTGAATGGTTCGTATCGACACGAGGCTCCATATTCATGTTCGAGCCTGTATTGAATAACGTCGAACTGCAAAGCGCCAACTGTGCCAATAATTTTCCGCCCATTATACTTGTTAATGAAAAGCTGCGCCACACCTTCATCCATCAGCTGATCTATTCCTTTGGCCAGCTGCTTATATTTATGAGGGTCGGCGTTTTCGATATACCTAAATAGTTCTGGCGAAAAGCTTGGAATTCCTCTAAAATGCAAAGCCTCACCCTCAGTAAGGGTATCGCCTATCTTAAAGTTGCCAGTATCGTGTAGGCCAATAATGTCACCGGGAAAGGCAAAGTCGATAATTGATTTCTTATCGGCCATAAAAGCGTTTGGACTAGCAAATTTTATGCTCTTTCCAAGCCTGACGTGAAGGTATGGCTTGTTTCGTTCGAATGTTCCGGAGCATATCTTCAAAAATGCGATCCTGTCCCGATGGTTGGGATCCATGTTGGCATGAATTTTAAACACGAACCCTGTCAACTTCTCCTCATATGGGCTAATCTCTCGCTCCTCTGTAAACGATTTTGTTGGGCTAGGGGCAATTTGAATGAAACAGTTGAGTAGCTCTTGAACACCAAAATTATTGAGAGCTGAGCCAAAAAATACTGGGGCAAGCTTCCCCTTCAGGTAAAGTTCTCTGTCGAACTCAGAATAAACACTTTCGATAAGGTTGATTTCCTCTTTTAGTGTCTTGGTAAAGGGTGAAATATATGAATCTAACACACTAGATTCAAATACGTTATCTATTTTAATATTTTCCTCACCAACGCGCTGTTTATCCTCCGAAAAGAAGAGATTGAGCGTTTTTTCAAACATATTATACACACCCTTAAATGTAGGCCCCATACTTATGGGCCAAGAGAGTGGTCTAACCGATATCTGGAGTTCCTTCTCTATCTCATCAAGCAAGTCGAAAGGGTCCCGCCCCACACGGTCAAGTTTGTTTATGAATACTATAACAGGGGTATTACGCATGCGGCAAACGTCCATAAGCTTTCGAGTCTGCGCTTCTACCCCTTTAGCACAGTCGATAACAATGATAACGCTATCAACGGCCGTTAAGGTTCTAAAAGTATCCTCAGCAAAATCTTGGTGTCCTGGGGTGTCAAGAATATTGATTTTAGCATCATTATATTCAAATCCCATGACGGAGGTAGCGACAGAGATTCCCCTTTGTCGTTCAATCTCCATGAAGTCGGAGGTTGCTGCCTTTTTTATTTTATTCGACTTAACTGCACCAGCAACGTGAATTGCACCACCAAAAAGCAGTAATTTCTCCGTTAGGGTAGTTTTTCCTGCGTCTGGGTGACTTATTATAGCAAATGTTCTTCGTCGGTTAATTTCGTGCGTTAAATCCATTATTTATTATTTTTTTGAAGGTGCAAAGTTAATTGTAAATTTATTTCGGCGAAGGTATTTGAGCTAGAAGCGAAAAGAAATGACATTATAATGACATCTTGCCATGACGGTGGGCTACTAGGTTACTTGAAACAACCAAATTATCCTACTTTTTTTGGAAATAGGAATACTTATTTTACGACAACCTGTTAATCCATAATTCTGTTGACTACCGTAGGCGGGAGTTCTTAACAGGGTAAAGTGTGAAATATAAGAATCCAAATGTTCCAGCCCTTATTAGTTTTGTGGGCGGTACCATAATGTCAACGATATTAATGTTATTGTGCGCTGATATAAAACAATTTATCAATCTACATTAGCCTTAATTATAGCTCTATTTATGCGCCGAACAAAGCAAGGCCCATTATAGATAAACCCAGTATAAACCTGAATAAGGCTTGCACCAGCTTTAAGCATATCGAGGGCATCTTTTTCAGACATTATGCCACCAACACCTACAATAGGAAGCTTACCGCCAGTAATAGAGTAGATATGCTCAACAAGTTTTATCGACTTTTCAAATAGTGGTTTTCCGCTCAATCCGCCACTTCCAAGACTGTTAACCTTCACCTCCGGAGTAACAAGCCCCTCACGGCTGCGAGTGGTGTTGGTTGCTACAATTCCATCTAGGCCAAATTGCATTGCCGTTTTTACCTGCTTAGTGGCTTGATCTAGGCTTAAATCAGGGCTTACCTTAAGCAGAATTGGTCGGAATTGCGCTTGTTGACTTCTCAGCTTTGTAAGCTGGCTTAAGATGCTACTCAATTCGTCACTTTCCTGAAGTTCATGTAAGTCTGAAATATTTGGGCAGGACACGTTAACAACGAAATAGTCCACATAGGGATATAACCCCTGAAACACCTCAGCATAGTCCTCTACTGCTCTACTATTTGGCGTCAAGGTATTTTTTCCAATATTTCCTCCAACAATAATTTTTTTTCTCCGTTTTGCTAATTTCGCTACAGCAGCCTCAAGTCCAAGGTTGTTAAACCCCATCCGATTTACAAGGGCTTGGTCTTCAGGAAGTCGAAAGCTACGCGGTTTTGGATTACCAGGCTGCCCCTTGGGAGTAACAGTTCCCACTTCAATAAAACCAAAGCCTAGAGCATCCATTTCAGAAATAAGCTTGGCATCCTTATCAAAACCAGCAGCAAGGCCCACCGGGGACGGGAACTTCAATCCAAAAACGGTACGTGTTATGCGGCTATCGTTAACACGCAGTGTTTTTCGCACTAGTAGTCTCAGACCTGGAATTACAAATAAAATTCTAAGTGAATTGGCTACAAGTAGATGGACAGATTCAGGGTTAAGACAAAATAGAAGAGGTCTTATAAGTCGCTTGTACATCGAAATTTTTCACAAAAATAGCAATTATTGAAATCCTACCCAGGAAAGTATTCAGAAAACGTCTTATCCTTGAAAAATATCATGACCCTCTCTACATCCTTTTTGTTTATCGCATTCATAGGAAGATGACTTTCCCCAATTTTATCTGTAGATGCTTCATTTACAGGCGCTTTTGTAGTATTGCTAGGTGTCACACGTTGCGCCTCATCCAGAATATTAGGCGGTGAATCAAAAAGGGTAGCTTGTACTGATTGACGGTACATTCCACCCTTACCAGTAATTAACCATTCAGGATTAATTTCAGGAAATTTTTGGAGTATTTTCTCAATAAAATCGAAGGAAGGCTTATTTCTTCCTGATAGAATATGAGAAATGCTGGACTTCTGCACTCCAATAATTTCAGCAAATCTGGTAGCCGTTAGCTGCTTACCGGTAAGCAATTTAAGAAGCCTATCCTGCATAACCAAAAAGATATTCACAAATATAAACAGAAATTCACATGATGCAAAACAACGTGGGTTACATTTGTATATTATCAATGATTACATTTGTGATAACACTAAATGTGTATATGGTTTTAATGCTAGGGCTATATCAGTTGCATAGACTTATCTAGTTATGACATAAGGCTATAGAATATGCTTGTTCCTTAAAGTGAATTATAGTTGATATATATTACAATATTGGTTATTAGATATATATAATGTACATATAGTAATATAACACTCCAAATACATCTATTTGACGTAATAATAATCTTTTTAGTTAAAGTATGTTATCATAAATTATACATATTAATCTGGTATATAGTATATTATGATTTAAATTAGTCATAACAACTTGAGAAACATTACCTGCCAAGATGGTGGTTTACATTTGTAATTAGATAATTGTAGCTGAGCAGTCTCTCTCCTTTCCTATTTTTGTCTAACAATATTCATTAATTAAGGCATATGGCAACCTAAATACTCAGGCTCCTCTAAGGCCCTCAGTAGATAGGGCATGAATGCAGAACTATTCATTGAGATGATGTTAAAGCACCGAGAAATGAGGCTTTTAGCCTTCCTATGAAGAATAGCACAATAAATCACACAGAAATATGCTGCATGATTCATCATTTACACATGAATATGCCGAAATACTAGATATTCGAAGTATTAGATATGTGATACAGCTATAGATAATTGGACCTAGCGGTATTTTTTTTGCTGCGTAACAGATGGAAGGGCCAAAGAAAAAGCCAATTCAATGAAGAATTGGCTCAATTTTGGTTAGCTTATGACTAAACAAAAGGGGCTAGAATGAGTAAGTTGTATTGTCGCGGCTAAAATCGTATGGTGAGAGCATTACTTCTTGGGTTACATTTGTAAACTCCATCTCCTCTAACAATCCATGATCGCTATAAATTTCAATTTTTATTGGTATCAACTCCTTTTTATCAATGAATACGTACATTTTTCTAGCGTAATCAGATGGAATTGTGAGCATTGTTAGATCAGGGATACAGCTGGGATCCACATTGGGATTGAGCATCCTTAAGGTGTAGAGAAATAGATGCTGTGATTTGGCTATAGAATAGAGGGTTTCCCCCTTCTTTGTTCGATAATGTTCAAGCCGATAGGAAGGATTATCGACTAGGAATCGAAAACACTGTTTTTCAAGGCAGAGCTCTTCCCCTTCATAGGTTACGGAAGCCTGTTTATTCACTGTAGTGATATGTTTCACAACTTCAACCAGATACCAGTAGCCTGCTTCAAAAATTGGATGCCTAGACTCTCTTAGCATAATATTACCAAGAGGATCGAGAGAAAAGGATATCCAAGGAAATGAATTTCTATGAATTAATACCTTGTTGTTGTTAACGCCTTCAACATAAAGAAGTTCTAATCCTTTTTGAGGCGAATCTTGCCTATAATAGAAGTCAAATGGATGTTTTCGCAGCTTAAAAAAGCCTGTCTTGCTATTTCTTTCCCCTGACGGTTCAACCTCACTAAACCTTAATTGAAACGAGATGGTATTCTCCATCTCGAGCTTGTTCAATGTCGACCAGAAAATTTTAAGCTGGTCATTTTTTTGTGGGGCAGCCCATGCATTTTGATTTAATGCTATCATTGCAATTCCTACCACAGCATTTCGCAAACAACTTAACATAATTAATGCGTTTTCCTTGCCCTATTTAAAAATAGTAAAAGCCAGAGAGCATGTAAGCCGGGTTCTGTTTCTAGGTATTGCTACCCAAACCCTCACCATTTATCTATTCTTAGAGTCACCCCTAAGCTCAAGCGGCCTACCCCCCGGCATTGGACGAGCAGTCCTCAGCTGCCGGTATACATGGCCTTACAACCCATAAGACGTACGGCTCTCAGTGTCGCCACTGAAACCGGTGGGCTCTTACCCCACCTTTTCACCCTTACCGCATCCGAAGATGTGGCGGTTTTTTTCTGTTACGTTACTATGCCCTCGCGAACATCTTCCCGTTAGGAAGCATGGTGCTCTGTGTTGCCCGGACTTTCCTCCATTTTTTCAAACAGCGGTGAAGCTGCTCTCTGGCAATTACAAATTAGAAACTACTTTAACATTACTAAGGTTGCACCATAACCGTATTCTTTGAACGATGCATCCTGATATCTCAACTTTGCATAGGTTGTATCCAGCAGCTTTCTTAACTCAAACTTCAGCTTACCATTTCCAACTCCATGAATGAATACTATTCTTTTCACTTTTGACTTTATTGCTCCTTCCAAGGAGGTAGTGAACCGTGCCAACTGGATATCCAAAATCTCCTTTGATGTGAGAGTTGAATAATCATCAACCAGCTCCTCAATGTGCAGATCAACCTCCTCCATCTCTGGAGTCACAACTTTATTGGCGGTGGATTGTGTTGCTGCCGATTTTGGTAGGAGCATTGCCTCTTTAATCTTCTCCGGTTCAGGAATTTCAACGGTATCCTTCTCCGTAAGTTTCACCAACATCGCTTTTTCATCGAAAAAGTCATTCACTACATAAGCTCCTGGACGCAACAATTTTACTGATGATACGCTAATATTAAACTGCTCCGCCGGTTTTAATGTAAACTCCCTATTCTTGAAAAATAGGAGTTGAAAATTCAACGTAATACCTTGTGGCAAATCAGTTTGTGAAATAACTCCAAGTAACACTTTCGTATCAGGTTCAAGCATTCCCGCATCCAACGGCTGAAAGTGAGCACTAGTTTCCGCCCTTGAAATAACATAAAATGCCCGATATGAGCCATCATTTACCAAGAACATTCTCATCTTACCATCTGTTGGATGAACCGAATTTTCTGGAACAAGTGCCAACAGTAGCGCAACACTTTCACCATCGGGATCCTTATCTCCTTCTAATTGTGAAGAAGAGTTGCTTTCAGGTTCTACAATTTTGGAGGCAGCCAATATTTCAGGCTTTCCGCCCTTGTTCAATAAGGATTCATTTGTATCCGTTATAGCCGAATTTCGGCTATTTTCTTTTTTATTGGGCTCACTGGAAAGAATAAGGTCACTAATTAGGCAAGGTAAATCGAATCCATCTTTGGTTTCAACCAGAACCTGATTGTTTATCAATATTTTAACTACGGTTCCCTCTCCAACCTCGTTGAGAAACTTCACTCTAGAACCTACACTTAACTCCATGATATTTTCCCTTCGTGTTTACAACGTCTTAAGTTTGCAAAAATAGTTAATTTTGCTCCACAAAAAATGTATTATACCTATTATACCCAAACACGTGCAATTTATTCCTGTTGACATTGACAATTACACCTATCAACTACCTGAATCACGAATTGCAAAATTCCCAGTTGATGATAGAGATAAATCTAAACTGCTCATCTACAAGGGTGGAGATATTGAAGATGACCAATTTGCTAACATGCCGAACCTACTTAAACAAAAGGTATTTATCTTTAATAACACAAAGGTTATTAAGGCACGGCTTCTCTTTAAACGCGCAACAGGGGCTACCATTGAGGTATTCTGCCTTGAGCCAATACAGCCGGTTGACTATCAGGAGATGTTTGGCTCCACAAAGCCAGTTGCATGGAAGTGCCTAGTTGGAAACCTCAAGAAGTGGAAGGAGGAAACACTATCAATGCCGTTAACTATAGGCCATGATACCATTAAACTTGAGGCTTGCAGGGAGGAACCCCTTCCAGAAGGGCTAATTATCCGATTTTCTTGGGACAACACCAACATAAGTTTTGGACAGGTTCTAGAAGCAGCCGGTGCCATTCCAATACCACCCTACCTAAACAGAAAGGAAGAGACAATTGATGAGACAAGGTATCAAACTGTATATTCAAAATGGGAAGGGTCTGTTGCTGCTCCTACGGCAGGACTGCACTTTACTGAATCGGTTATTCAACGGCTTAAACTGAGTGGCTCTCAAATGGTTGAGTTGACACTTCATGTTGGTGCTGGAACGTTTAAACCAGTGAAAGCGAGTTCGATTAGCCAGCACACTATGCATAGTGAGCACTTTTCGGTACCCCTAGAATCATTGGAGGTGATTAAAAAAAGCATAGGGCATATAATAGCTGTTGGAACTACTTCCGTTAGAACACTTGAATCCCTTTACTGGATTGGGGTAAGCATGATAGATAGTGCAGGTGGCAACTGTTCCTTTCAACTCAAACAGTGGGATGCATACCAACTTGTGGATACTATTCCGGCGGCCACAGCAATTGACAAGTTAATCTCGTTTTGTAAATCTGAGGGTATCACCCATTTTGATGGTTCAACTCAAATAATGATCTCACCAGGTTATAAATTTCATTTGATCAATGGTATGATAACCAATTTTCACCAACCACGTAGTACTCTACTGCTACTGATTTCAGCATTTATTGGAGATGATTGGAAAAAGGTATACCAGCATGCAATGGAGAATGGCTATAGGTTCTTGAGCTATGGAGATTCTTCATTGCTCCTTCCAGCCAGTGTCGAATGATATTAAACATAACGGATATGTTCCCAATTCGCAATACATTATAAGCTGGTTCACAGTTATTTGTAAAACAATTTAGCAATATGGTTAATATTAGCAAAACAATGTGGCTACCCACATCTAAAAAGGAGATAGAATCACTCGGGTGGGAACAACCTGACGTTATTCTATTCTCTGGCGATGCTTATGTTGACCATCCTTCGTTTGGTATTGCAGTAATAGGCCGAATTCTTGAGCATGCTGGTTTTAAGGTTGCCATTGTTCCCCAACCAAACTGGAGGGATGACCTTCGTGACTTTAAAAAGTTAAGACCTCCACGCCTTTTTTTTGGAATTTCCTCGGGTGCCATGGACTCCATGGTCAACCATTACACTGCCAACAAGCGCATCAGAAGCAATGATGCCTACACACCAAATGGTCAAGCTGGCTTTCGACCTGACTATGCTGTAAGCGTATATAGCAATATTCTCAAACAACTCTACCCAGAAATACCAGTAGTAATTGGAGGAATTGAAGCTTCACTTCGACGACTTACACACTACGACTACTGGTCAGACTCCTTGATGCCATCCATTCTATATCAGTCCAAGGCCGACATTCTGGTTTATGGAATGGGGGAAAAGGCTATTGTTCAGATTGCTAAGTTACTAGACGAAGGAAGTGCAATTCAAACAGCTACGACCATACCGCAGACCGCCTATATTTCACAGGTAGAGCCAGAGGACGTAAATTATGTTAAGCTCTACTCCTTTCAGCAATGCACAGAAAGTAAAACTAAGTTTGGGCAGAATTTTGCTCTCATCGAAACGGAGTCAAATAGAGTCTCTCCAAGCAACTTAGTTGAAGAGGGACCTGCAGGTTTTGTTATTGTGAATGCTCCATTCCCAACAGCTACCACAGCGGAATTGGATTCCTATCACGATCTACCTTTCACCTACCTGCCTCACCCCCGCTATGATGGAAAGGGAGCAATCCCTGCATTTGAGATGATAAAAACATCAATTAATATTCATCGTGGATGCTTTGGTGGTTGTTCTTTCTGTACCATTTCCGCTCATCAGGGAAAGTTTGTTACAAGTAGATCGCAGAAATCTATCATTAATGAAATAAACAAGATAAAGGAGTTGCCAGATTTCAAGGGCTACCTATCTGACCTTGGTGGACCATCGGCCAACATGTACATGATGAAGGGAAAGGACCTAACCCAATGTGAAAAGTGTCGACGCCCCTCCTGCATTTTCCCCAAAATTTGCAAGAACCTTAATACCTCCCATCGCCCACTACTCGATCTCTACCACAACGTTTCGAAAATTGAAGGCATAAAAAAAGCATTCATAGGTAGCGGAATACGTTACGATCTTTTCTTAACTGACGGCGTTGGTGATCCATTTGAAAATTATGAATACTTGAAGGAGGTCATTCTGCATCACACCTCCGGACGGTTAAAGGTGGCTCCTGAGCACACCGCTCCATCGGTATTAAAGAGAATGCGAAAACCAGATTTTGGACTTTTTGAGAAGTTGGATATGGAGTTTAATAAAATCAATCGTTCAGCCGGGGTAAACTTTCAGTTAATACCGTACTTCATATCAAGCCATCCGGGCTCCACAGAACAGGAGATGAGGCAGCTCTCAGATGTTACTCGAAGCTTAGACTTTAAATTGGAGCAGGTTCAGGATTTCACACCTACCCCAATGACACTCTCGTCCACCATTTTTTATACAGGTATTGATCCCTATACAGGCGAAAAAGTTTATGTGGCCCGAACCAAGGAGGAAAAATTGCGACAACGGGATTACTTTTTTTGGTATAAAAAGCCTCAGGAATCAAGAGCACAAAGTAACCGTAACAATTGGAAGGTTAGGTACAAAAAAAAGTAGAAGAGCTACGAAAGCTCTTCTACCGATACAATATTTTTGTTCCGCCTAGGCTGCAAGTGATGTTCCAATAAGGAACACAGCAGCAAGTGAAATAATGGCATACAATTCAGGGAATACAGCAAGAATAAGTGTGTTACCAAAAACCTTGTGGCCATTACCAATAGCAGTAATACCATTTGCACAAACCTGGCCCTGACGAATTGCTGAAATTAGACCAACAGTGCCCATTGCCAGCCCTGCACCAAATATAGCGGCTGCTTGAAACCACGTAATGGAAGGCACGAGAAAATCTTTCAACATAAAGTAACCAGTAAAGCCATAAAGGCCCTGCGTTCCTGGAAGAGCGCTTAAAACAAGAAAATTACCAAAAGCGCCACTCTCCTTTTTGAGTGCTCCAATGGATGCATTTCCAGTAATAGTTACCCCAAGGGAACTACCTACCCCCGAAAGGATGACCATAAGTGCGATTCCGATGTAAGCAAAAATGATTGGTCCCATAATTAATAGTTCTAAAAGTTTAACATTTAATAGGTTAATTATTTTTTTTAAAAGGATTGTAAAGCGTCCCCCCTCCAGTAAAATTGGCATTTTTATAGAACTCCACAAAAGTAAGACGCATTGGATGCACAAGTGCTCCAAGCCCTCCCATGAAAAGGTTAATTGAATGCCCAACTACCAAAATTAGAACAATGACAATTTGCTTTACAATAATAATATCCGGAGCCATACCGAAGGCAAGGCTGTTATACACTCCTCCCAAAATTGCTCCCGAGAGAGAGAGTGCAAACAATCGAATGTAGGAAAGGACATCACCTAGCAAACCAGTTGCCATGTTGTAGCTATCCCAAATTCCCAATCCGAAATTGAGAAATGGATTTTTGCCAGGACTATTGAAGAAAAAGATGGCAATTCCTGTAACAGCTGCCACAATTAGGTGAAGATGTCCCCATGGTTTGAGTGCAGGAACAATACCTCCAAGTGCGTAGCATGCCGCTGTAAATGAAATAAAGACAAACCATCCAATTGTAGTAACAGCATACCACCAGTTATTCTGCTTGGCAAGGTTAAAAGCCTTGATGGCCATGCCGAACAAAATCTGAACTGCACCAACCATCAATGCTAAACGAAACAACTTTTGCGAATCGAGCATAATGTTATGCAGACTGCTGGCCCATCCCAAGTTAAGTTTTAACAGGTCAACGCCAAATAGGGTGCCAGTAATTATACCAAAAATAATGGTTGCAAGACCAAGCCACTGTATGAGCGACATTATTGGCCTTAAGTCAGCCTTAACCTTTGATTTGAAGATGGTCGCTACTAATAATAATATTACTCCATACCCTGCATCGGCCAAACAGAAGCCAAAGAACATCATGAAGAAGGGAGCAAAGAAGGAAGTTAGATCTATTTCATTATAAACAGGCAATGAGAATAGAGCACCAATGGGTTCGAATAACTTTGCGAAGCGATTATTCTTCAACAGTATTGGGGGATTATCTTCTACCTTTCCCTCTTCAGCAAGATAGTATACTCCATTTACTTCGGCAAATTCCTCTATTACTTTCCTTTGCTCGGTTGGTGCCCATCCCTCTAGCAACATAACCTTCTCATCGGCTTCAAGAAGGGTGTCATCCCATACCTTTTGAATAACTAGAGAATTCTGGGCTTTTAACATTTCCTTCTCAAGCAATTCCTTTTGACTGGCCATGGAGCCATACTCAGCCACAATGTGATCCAGCTGTTGTCGAATTAGTGCCAATTCTTCCGTTTTTTCTGAAAATGACGCAACGGGAGGTTTCATCTCGATGGCATCATGAATTATGGCATCACCCTCCTGATAAACGGCGACAAAGTACACAGTGCCATCGATGCGAGCAATTTCCTCAATTGGAAACTCCTGAAACCAATTTGGGTTAAAACGTTTTTCTGCAACAGAGTAATACTTCAGTGTGAGACCAAGAGAGGCAAGCCTATTGAGATCGGAGGCAGAAAAATCGCCCCATGGACGAACATCCTTCAGTTCCTTCTCAACTCTTTTTTCTTGGTTTTCAAGTTGCTCATTCTCCTTGCGAATCGCAGCTAACCTTGCCAGAAAGTCGTCGAGTGAAAACTCCTTCAGATTGGGTTGCTCTGAAGCCTGCTTCCCCTCCAAGAAAGAGATTGCACCTTTAAGCTGGGCAATCAAATCTAGCAAGTTCTTCTCCTTTTCGCCAATATGCTGGTGCTTTTCCGACACATGTATCAACCCCATATTTTGAAGGTTCTCCAAAAAATTCGGATACTCTTGATGGTACACCAGAAAAGCAAATTTGGTCATCGGGATAATCATTGCTCGTCCTCCACAATCTCGTAACGTTTCTTTACAATCTTTTGAGCAGATTTAGAAAGGTTCTCTTCGTCTTCAAGAAAACGCTTTATCTTGCGAATAGCCTCTTCATACCCGGGGATTTGAACCTTCTCATACAGGTTTACCTTCTGAGTTGTCTTCTTTCGAGCAAAGTCAAGTAGTTTCATCTTCTCAAGGTAAAACTCTCTTTCAATGCCAATGTAGGCTAAATCTTGTAATATTTTTATTCCATCGGTAAACCAGAACGGTTTGGAAAAAACATTAAACTCCTTCACCGTAAAGATAACATCCTCAAGAATTGGAATTTTAACACCTGCAATTTTAACAACCCTAAGGTTAACGTCCTCAACCGTAATCAATCCTGGCTCAAACTCACCCCACAAACCAACCATGAAGTCATATTCAGCCATTTTCTGGATCAACTTGTTACTCAGATCCTCGGCAATTGTCTTGGCTTTCTTTACTTCAAGGCGAAGGGCCGATTCCTTATTTTTAATGGTAGGCAGAGCCCTTACCCTGATTTTAAGTTGCTTGTTAAGGTCGTTAAGTGAAGTTTTATTAAACTGAAACTTTATTGCCATAGCAATTAATTTGTGAGGTTAATAAACCCAGCAGGTTAGTTACCCTGCCAGTACTTTTCAACCAATTCTGCCTTAATACCAACCTCTGCCTTTGAGAAATAGGTGCCAAAAAGTTCCCATCCAGTGTTGAGCATTGTTTCAATGTTCTCGTTAACATCAATAGCAAGCAACCGCTCAGAGTATGCTTTGGCATACTTGAGCGTACGCTCATCATAGTCGGTAAGGTCAAAACCATTTTCTAACTTGGTTTTCGCGTTGGCTGCATCGGCATAAAGACGCACAGCCGCGTTCATAACCTGTGGATGATCCTCGCGCGTTTTCATTCCAATTACCAGCTGTTTTAAGCGTGATAAACTTCGGAAAGGATCCACAATAACTTTACCGGTGTCGGAATCGGAGCGTAAGAAAAGTTGTCCTTCTGTAATATAGCCAGTATTATCAGGAATTGCGTGGGTAATATCCCCACCATTCAAGGTTGTAACTGCAATAATAGTTATGGAACCGCCTTCTGGAAACTGCACTGCCTTCTCGTAAATACGTGCTAGGTCAGAGTAAAGCGAACCGGGCATACTGTCCTTTGAAGGAATCTGGTCCATACGATTCGATACAATACTGAGAGCATCGGCGTAGAGGGTCATGTCGGTAAGCAGTACGAGAACCTTCTCGTTCTTGTCTACGGCAAAGTATTCGGCGGCAGCAAGCGCCATATCTGGTATAAGCAAGCGCTCAACAGGTGGATCGTCAGTAGTATTTACAAAACTTACAATACGATCGAGCACGCCAGCATTGTCGAACACATTTTTAAAGAAAAGGTAATCGTCATTTGAAAGGCCCATTCCCCCAAGGATAATTTTATCGGCCTTAGCCCGAAGTGCAACCATGGCCATAACCTGATTGTAAGGCTGGTCGGGGTCGGCAAAGAATGGAATCTTTTGTCCAGATACTAGGGTATTATTCAGGTCAATCCCTGCAATACCTGTTGCAATAAGTTCAGACGGTTGCATACGACGAAGCGGATTTACCGAAGGGCCACCCACTTCTCTATACTCTCCCTCGATTTCTGGTCCATCACCAATTGGCTTTCCATAGGCATTGAAGAAACGACCAGCTAAATCATCGCTAACGGTTAACTTTGGTGGCTCGCCAAAAAATATCACCTCGGTATTGGTCGCAATACCTTCGGTTCCTGAAAAAATTTGAAGCGTAACCAAGTCGCCCATAATTTTCACTACCTGAGCCATTTTCCCTCCAACCAGCGCTAGCTCTTCATTGGAAACCCCCTGAGCTCGTAGCGTGCAGGTGGCCTTGGTTATACCTGTTATTTTGGTATATATTCGCTGAAATGCTTTTGTTTCCATTCCTAAGCCCTTCTTTCGTTTAGCATAGTGTTGAGCTCCTTTTCATAATTAGCAAATTGCTCCGACTCAAACTCCGAATAGTTCATCTGTTTGAGAGTATTGATAAGGTTCTTATAGTAGGTGGTACATTCCTCGAAATTCTCAAAACTAAAAGATTGACGAGAAATATTCATTACCAAATTCAGCATGTATTTTTGACGATTTAGTGGACAAGACTGGTCGATCTTGTCAAATCCATCCTGCTGAAGTATAATAAAGTCAATTAATTCTGACTTCCAAAACTTATCATGGTAGTCAATTGGAACACTATCATCACCTAAAATATTGATCTGTTCGTAGGCTTCCTTACCTCTCCGAACCAGATTCTTAGCCTCCATAACAAGGTCAACCCAGTTATCCTGAATTTTTGTATTTAAATACTCAATGATTTCAGGGTATTCAAGATATTTAGAGTAACTGTCGAGTGGGTCAATAGCGGGGTAACGTTTAGAGTCGGCTCGTTGCTGTGAAAGTCCGTAGAAACAACGCGCCGCCTTTTTTGTAGACTCAGTAACTGGTTCTTTCAAGTTACCACCCGCTGGAGAAACAGTTCCGATAAAAGTAACAGAACCACTTGATCCATTATTAAGGTATACAAAACCTGCGCGAGCGTAGAAGTTTGAAATGATAGCCGGAAGGTCCATTGGGAATGCATCGGGGCCTGGCAACTCCTCCAAACGGTTTGACATTTCACGAAGTGCTTGAGCCCAGCGAGAAGTGGAGTCAGCTAACAACAAAACCTTCAATCCCATTGATCGGTAGTATTCACCAATAGTCATGGCGGTGTAAACTGAAGCTTCACGAGCAGCAACAGGCATGTTTGAGGTGTTACATATAATGGTAGTACGCTCCATGAGTTTTCTACCCGTTCGAGGGTCAACCAAGTGGGGAAATTCCACAAACATCTCCACAACCTCATTTGCGCGTTCACCACAAGCTGCAACAATAATCATATCGGCATCAGCTTGTTTAGAAATGGCATGTTGAAGTACAGTCTTGCCACAACCAAAAGGTCCGGGAATAAATCCAGTACCGCCTTCTGCCATTGGATTGAAGGTGTCAATTGATCGAACACCTGTTTCCATAATTCGGAAAGGGCGTGGTTTATTCTTAAATGCCGTAATGGCAATTTTAACCGGCCATTTCTGTATCATTGTTACCGAATGTTCCTTCCCACTCTCATCCACCAGTAGAGCAATCTCGTTAGTTATCTTATAATTTCCAGCAGAAACGAGTTTTTTAATGGTATACTTTTCGGTGAACGTAAATGGAACCATGATTTTGTGCTTGAGCCAATTTTCGGTTACCTCGCCAAGCCAATCGCCAGCCGTAACCTTATCGCCCACTTTTGCAATTGGGATAAAATCCCATACGCTGTCATAATCTAGGGAATCCGTATAATTTCCTCTTTGTAGAAAGATTCCATTCATCTTCCCAAGGTCGTTTTGAAGACCATCATAATTTTTAGAAAGAAGTCCTGGACCAAGTGTAGCTTCTAGCATATGCCCATCGAACTCTACTGAATCACTAACCTTTAGTCCACGCGTACTTTCAAACACCTGAACATAGGCCAATTTTCCATTCACCTTAATAACTTCGGCCATAAGCTTGGCCTCGCTATGCTGAATGTAGCAGATTTCGTTTTGGGCAACAGGACCATCAGCTTCCACAATAACCAAGTTGGCAATAATACCAACCACTTTTCCTTTTGTTTTCATATGTTGCCTATTCCGGTTTACAAAACACTATTGCTTAAAGCTGGACGATAGCTCAAAGCTTGATTTTAATTCATTCACTAAATTCTGAAATAGCACTTCACCGTGCTTGCGGTCTAAGCTAAGCCAACGAGAAACAATTGTGGCTTTAACAAAGAAGGCCATCAGCCACTGCAAGTTAAAGTAGTCGTATACCGCAAGATCTTCGGCAACCTGCCAGCGGAGCTGATCAAACTTCTTTTCGCGCTCGAGCAAGTTAAACTGCTCAACAATTTGAAAAACGCGCTCGAGGTAGTCTATCTCTTTTTTGATTCCAAAATCGGGAGCAGTGCTTCTTGATAAAGTCTCTACAAGTTCTCCACCACCAATTAATGATGAGGCAATATCCTTTTTCTGGTTTCGACATGCCAAGGCAGCAAGAATATTCCGAAAATCCCGATCGAAGGAGTACCAATTTCGAAGAAATGAGTTTGCACTCTTTTCCATTGCCTCGTAAAAGAGTGTCCAGAGGTATGCCTCTGGCGATTGTTTGGTCCCCTCTTCCGTAACTTCATCCTCATCCTTGGGTAGCTGCGATTGGATATAGGCTTGCATAAACGATGGCAGGTTGAGATGCTCAATTGCCTCAATCATACCTTCTTCCGTAAAGTTACTCAGGGTATTGAATCGAACGCCACTTACACTTCTTAAATAGAGTAAGTTCTCTATATCGAAAGGTCGAAATATCTCTGATAATAGATTCCAATCATTCGGATGAATATTCTCCTGGACTTCTTCCTTGAGGCGGTCAATGCTAAAACCCTTATTTTCCAAATCAATTACGAGCTCAGGAAGGCCAGCCACAAGGTAGTAGTAATTTCTACCCATACTATTCCTCCCCAAAAAGAAGCTCGATTAGCCGTGGACGCAGATATTCCTTGAATAGATTTTCAAAATCGGCATCTGTAAATGAGATGTAGTAGCCACCATCTTTTGGACCAATTTTGAAACCAGCATTAAAGTTATCTTCAAACAAAACATTAACGCCTTGGTTTAGCTGCTTTCCGGCAGCATCTGTGAAATAGCTGGCCAACTTTTTCTCCAACTCTTTAGGAAGAAGGAGCTCCAATTCAACCTTGGTCGCATTGCTGGGGTTCCATGTGCTAATAGCAGTATTAACAATCTGCTTAACAAATTCAGCATCATTTACAGCACTACCAACTGCGGGGTTAACAACCTTTGCGGTAATAATGTGAACTAGTTGTTGCTTAAAGGCATTAAGCATTTGTTTACCAGTTAGCTGAATCTCCGATTCTGAATTTTTCTTAAACTCAACTGCTTCCTTTTTTGTTTTAATCAGGAGTTGTTCTGCTTCCTTCTGAGCATCATTCAAAATTTGTTGTGCGTCGGCCTTTGCCTTTGCAACAATCTGATCCGCCTCCTGCGTTCCTTTATTAACACCTTCTTGGTAGATTTTTTCTGTTAACTCCTGAAGCTTGCTCTGCATACAAGTATCTCCTATGTTTGATAACCGAAAATCGGTTGGTTTACGTATAAATGATTGACTAGTGTAAAGATGTTAATTTCTTTGGTTCTATTTGCCATATTTTCATTACCTTTTACACCGGCAGTTGCAAAAATAAAAAATATGGAGACAAAAACAACTGATAAATATTGTCTTTGGGCTTTTGCAAAACATTGTTACTATTATAACACTATTGATCTTGTTGTTACAATTTCGTAAATTTACACAATAAGCATAAAACCATGACTGAACGTAAAAAAAGCAAGATTTTAGTCAGCATTGACTTCCAAGAAGAATCATATGCTGCACTGAAGCAAAGTTATCAGGTCGCAAAGTTTCTGAAAGCAGAGCTGGTGCTACTCCACGTATTTGAACTTCCCGATTTCTTACACTCCTTTTTTGTAAAGAATGAAGATCTTGTGATGCTTACTGCCGAAACAGTCACCAAACTTGCTAATCTTGCTACCAAAGCGGCAGAAGAGTTCGGATTAAAGGTTTCCACCCGATTTGAGACAGGAAAGGCCTATGTAAAGATTGTGGAAATTGCTAAAGAAGTTGGTGCTCGTCTCATTATAATGGGTACAAGTAATACCAAACAGCGATATAAAATGGGCTCCAATACCATACATGTTGTTGCCAGCGCACCTTGTCCGGTAATTACGTTAAAGAGTTCTGAGCACCGAATTGATTTTAAGCACGTGGTAATGCCGCTAGACCTTACCAAACCCACAGCAGAACAAACAGCAATGGCAGTTGCACTTGGTCGATACTTCAATTCCACAATTCATATTGTATCCGTGCTTACTGGAGGAATTTTTCTGCATAGGAGTCGAATTTACAGTAAGATGCTTCGCGTTGAGAAAGAGTTAACAAAGCAAGGCATTGCCACAAAGTTAAAGCTCTACCCCAAAACCTCCACCCCCGCGTATAAACATATTTTAAAGTATGCAGCCGACCACAACATAGACCTTATAATGCTACTTGCCCGACAGGATTCGTCACCCTCCGACCAATATCTTGGAGCTGTGGCACAGCACGTTATCAACGAAGCAAACATTCCCGTCCTTAGCCTTATTCCTGCTGGAACTACTGAAAATGAATCGGCGTTGGAGGCCTTTTGGAATCCGTTCGATCTATTTTAAATACTACAATTTGCAACTTTCCTGAAGAGATGAACTTTATTATTCATCTCTTCATTTTTTAGACTTAACATATTTAATAAGTTTCCAATCCATATATTTGCTGAAAATATGAACTATGAATGGGTTTGAGTGGGTAAAAGAGTTGAATGTTGCCGTAACTGTTTGTGATTTAGAAGGTATCATTCTATTCATGAACGATAAGAGCGAGCGAACATTTGCCACAAACGGAGGGAAAAGTTTAATTGGAACAAACCTTATGGCATGCCATACGGAAAAGTCGCAAGCAAAGATTGCCGAGCTACTAAACAATGGCACCACGAATGCCTATACCATTGAAAAAAATGGTGTGAAGAAGTTAATATTCCAAACACCATGGTTTACCAATGGAAAAGTGAGTGGCTTAGTTGAATTGTCTATGGAGATACCAAGTGAAATGGCTCATTTCATTCGGCATTAGGGCAACTACTTTCCCTTTCGCCACCGTTTAAGGGGGTTAATATTTATACCCATTGAAGAGGTTAATCCTCCGGGCAAAATACCATTCTTTACAGAACGCAAATCCTCAATGGAATAAAAAGCATGGGGGCTAAATGTCATAATAACCTCCTCTACCCTTTTAAGTTGTGTCCTATTAACAATCGTATAAATAATATTCACCTTGCCATCGCGTCCGGTAGCGTCAAGGCTGGTTGCACCATAACCCAAGGTGTATAAATTTTCAAGCAACTCTGTTGCATCCTTGGGTGTAATAATTCGAATTATTAGGGTCCCCATTGCAACTTTTTCCTCCACTAACATGCCAATGTAGTTTCCAGTAGCAAATCCTGCGGCATAGCCAATGTAGCAAAAGAAGTTATTGAGGTGACTCATTATCTGACCTATGGCCAATATCCAATGGTTTAGCCCCCTATAAATCGGACAATTTGATTTGTGGATTCAAATATAGCCATTTTTTGCCATAAATTTGCGTCAGCAAGGAACGACCGAAGGCGATCTTTGAACCGATGGTTGTTGAAGTG